>ARCol0yngRDRAFT_1000035_pt1 | contig 23642 bp, 13 predicted proteins | sample AraColrhizospDNA_FD_9197 | JGI IMG/M metagenome (IMG submission 9197) | reverse complement strand
ATTCGGTCGAGCAGGGGACGGCCGACGAAAACGAGGATCGGATCACGGTCCCGTTTAACGTGATGATCCGTGGAGCAATCGAGCTGTTTACGGCGCGTCTGAACCTCGGTTGAACGAGGCTCCTCCGCCGTGGGTCGACGTGCCGGGACCGACCGCCGCCGCGGCCTCAAAATACCCAAAACCCGGGCTTTTCTGTCCTTGCAAAGGCCCGATGTATAATGCATGACATCACCGCGGCGGGCCATTATATGGTCCGCCGCAGCCGCTTTCCGGAGGAGTGTAGCTCAATGGCTAGAGCACCGGTCTCCAAAACCGGGGGTTGGGGGTTCGAGTCCCTCCACTCCTGCCAAGCGGACCGGACGTACATATAGATAATGAGTTGGACTTAAGAGCGAGCACGAATGAGCGATCAAGCGCCGGCAGAAGTGCGACGCAAGCGGGTCAGCCCCTTCCGCTTCCTGCAGGAAGTGCGCGAGGAAGGGCGCAAGGTGACCTGGCCGACGCGCCGCGAGACCGCGATCACGACGGGAATGGTGTTCGTGATGGTCGCTATCGCGTCGATATTCTTTCTGGTCGCGGATCAATTGATCCGCATTGCCGTTACCTTCGTGCTCGGCATCGGGGGCTAAAGGTTCAGGAGCGATGAACGACACCGCTGAGACGACGACGTCGACCAAGCCGAAGCGCTGGTACATCGTCCACGCCTATTCGAATTTTGAGAACAAGGTTGCGGATTCGATCCGCGAGCAGGCCAAGCAACGCGGGCTCGCCGAGCATATCGGCGAGGTCCTGGTGCCGAAGGAAAAGGTCACCGAAGCGCGCCGTGGCCGCAAGGTCGAGACCGAGCGCAAGTTTTTTCCCGGCTATGTGCTGGTGAAGATGGATCTCACCGACGAGGTCTATCACCTCATCAAGAACACGCCGAAGGTCACCGGATTTCTCGGCACCGACAAGAAGCCGATGCCGATTTCGGACGCCGAGGCCGACCGTATCCTGCATCAGGTGCAGGAAGGCATTGAGCGTCCGAAGCCGGCGGTGTCGTTCGAAGTCGGCGAGCAGGTGCGCGTGTCCGACGGGCCGTTCGCCTCGTTCAACGGCGTGGTCGAGGAAGTCGACGAAGGCCGCTCGCGCGTGAAGGTCGCGGTGTCGATCTTCGGCCGTGCGACTCCGGTCGAGCTGGAATTCGGGCAGGTGGAGAAGCTATAAGAGTTTGTCAGGGCCGGCATAGGCGTGCGAAAGCACGCCGTCCCTTGGACGGCTATTGCCGGTCATGACATGTAAAGCAGGCGTGGGAGGTGAGGCGGCTGCCAACCGTCAATATCCGCACCACTAACAGAGGTGAGTTATGGCAAAGAAAGTTACTGGATTCCTCAAATTGCAGGTGCCCGCCGGCGCCGCCAATCCGTCGCCCCCGATCGGGCCGGCGCTTGGCCAGCGCGGCTTGAACATCATGGAGTTCTGCAAGGCGTTCAACGCGCAGACCCAGAAGATGGAGAAGGGCGTCCCGATCCCGGTCATCATCACGACCTATCAGGATCGCTCCTTCACCTTCGAGATGAAGACGCCGCCGGTGTCTTACTTCCTCAAGAAGGCGGCAAAGCTCGACAGCGGATCGAAGACGCCGGGCCGCGAGCCTGTCGGCAAGGTCACCAAGAAGCAGGTGCGCGAGATCGCCGAGCAGAAGATGAAGGACCTGAACTGCGACACCGTCGAAGCGGCGATGAAGATGATCGAAGGCTCCGCCCGCTCGATGGGCCTCTCGGTGACGGAGTAACAGCCATGGCAATCGGAAAACGCACCAAGAAGGCCCGCGAGGGTATCGATCGCGAGAAGGCCTATTCGATCACCGAGGCGGTCAAGCTCGTGAAGGAGCGCGCCAAGGCGAAGTTCGACGAGACCATCGAGATCGCGATGAATCTCGGCGTCGATCCGACGCATGCGGACCAGATGGTACGCGGGGTCGTTACGCTGCCGAACGGGTCGGGCCGCACGCTGCGCGTCGGCGTGTTCGCGCGCGGCGCCAAGGCCGACGAGGCCAAGGCGGCGGGCGCCGACGTCGTCGGCGCTGAGGATCTCGTCGAGAAGGTGAGCAAGGGCGAGATCGACTTCGATCGCTGCATCGCCACGCCGGACCTGATGCCGCTCGTCGGGCGGCTCGGCAAAGTGCTTGGCCCGCGCGGCATCATGCCGAACCCGAAGGTCGGCACGGTGACCATGGACGTGACCAACGCCGTGAAAGGCGCCAAGGGCGGGTCGGTCGAGTTCCGGGTCGAAAAGGCCGGCATCATCCAGGCCGGCGTCGGCAAGGCCTCCTTCTCGGAGGACAAGCTCGTGGAGAACATCAAGGCCTTCGCGGATGCCGTTCAAAAGGCGAAGCCCTCGGGCGCCAAGGGTCACTACATCAACCGTGTGGCGATCTCCTCGACCATGGGTCCCGGGGTCAAAGTCGAGATTCCGAGCCTGTTCGGAACCGGCACCGCCCACTAAGGGTGTTGCGGGGCGTTTTCGGGGTGAATCTTCGTAGATTCCCCTTGGCAAGACGGACTTGAAGGTCTAGATGAAGCGCGTCGGGCGTGCCGGCCCAATTTGTCGGCGCGCCTTTGCGCGTCCCTACAAACTCATGGTGATCGGAAATTATTCCTTTTGGATAGCCCAAGCCGGGATCTCTAAAGGGAGCAAAACCGATGCTATTGCGGATGTGGTGACGCGCGGGCTGTCCCGGCAACGGGCGGCCACCTGTCCAAGACTGCCGGCGCCGAGGTCTTTCGACCGACGCTTAATCCCGCAGGGGGCCAGCACAGACGGGGAAGCGACCCGAGTTTGTGCGCCGATGAGGCGCACCAGTTTGGTTCGAACCTCGAGACCCGGTTGCGGCCGCAAGGCGTGGATCGGGGGGCAGGCTTGTCGAAGCGTCGTCCTGCCCTTGGTTCGCTGCGCGTGAACTTGGAAAGCGGGACGGCTGGTAGCAACCCGGCGGCTCCCGCGGATCACGCGGGCCAGCCGTCAAACGGAAAGAGCTTGCAGTGGATCGAGCGGCTAAAGCGGAGTCCATCACCGAACTGAACGGGGTCTTCAAGACCTCCAACGTCGTGGTGGTGGCTCACTATTCCGGCCTCAGCGTTGCCCAGATGCAGACCCTGCGGAAGCAGATGAAGCAGGCGGGCGCGCAGGTGAAGGTCGCGAAAAACCGTCTCGCCAAGATCGCACTCAAGGACACCGACGCTGCCGCCATCGCGCCTCTGCTCAAGGGGCCGACAGTGATTGCCTACTCGGGCGATCCGGTCGCGGCACCGAAGGTGGCCATCGATTTCGCCAAGGCGAACGAAAAGTTCGTCGTCCTCGGCGGGACGATGGGCAAGACGGCTCTGGACACCAATGGCGTCAAGGCGCTCGCCGCTTTGCCGTCGCTGGACGAACTGCGCGCCAAGATCGTCGGCCTTATCCAGGCTCCGGCGACGAAGATCGCGCAGCTCGCCAACGCTCCCGCGGCCAAGGTCGCGCGCGTGGTCCAGGCCTATGCCTCCAAAGAGTCCACGAGCGCGGCGGCCTGACGGCTCAACACGCATTCTCTGGTTCGAACCGATAGGAACTGAAAAATGGCTGACCTGCAGAAGATCGTCGACGAATTGTCGGGCCTGACCGTCCTGGAAGCGGCGGATCTGGCCAAGATGCTGGAAGAGAAGTGGGGCGTTTCAGCTGCCGCCGCGGTGGCGGTTGCGGCGGGCCCTGCGGCTGGTGGCGGCGCTGCCGCGGCCGAAGAGAAGACCGAATTCACCGTCGTGCTCGCGAGCGCCGGTGACAAGAAGATCGAGGTGATCAAGGAGGTGCGCGCGCTCACCGGTCTCGGCCTGAAGGAGGCCAAGGATCTGGTCGAGGGTGCGCCGAAGACAGTCAAGGAAGGCGTGGCCAAGGACGAGGCCAACAAGATCAAGGCCACGCTCGAGAAAGTCGGCGCGAAGGTTGAGCTTAAGTAAGCGAGGCTTACTTAAGCGAAATCCCCGGGCGAGCGTGGCGAGACCCGGGATCATACGAAAACGAAATCCCCGGGGGCACCCCGGGGGTCTCGGACAGGAGAGGCGGCCGTGATCCGACGCTGCGGTCACGGCGAAATGTAATGTGCGGCGGTTCGGGCCAGGCCCGAATCACATAGAACCGGACGGCCCCGACGCCTGTCCCGATGGTCGCGATGGATTGCGGCTGTTCGGAGAGGCGCCCGCGCCGCCCGCCGAAATCGAATCGAGAGAGAAAAAGATGGCGCAGACGTTTACCGGTCGCAAGCGCGTAAGGAAGTTTTTCGGAAAAATCACTGAAGTGGCGGAGATGCCGAACCTGATCGAGGTTCAGAAGGCATCCTATGACCAGTTTTTGCTGGTGAAGGAGCCCATCGGCGGGCGTCCCGACGAGGGCCTGCAGACCGTCTTCAAATCGGTCTTCCCCATTTCCGACTTTTCCAATTCGTCGCAGCTTGAGTTCGTCAAATACGAATTCGAGCCGCCGAAGTACGACGTCGACGAGTGCCGCCAGCGCGGCATGACTTACGCCGCGCCGCTCAAGGTGACGCTGCGCCTCATCGTCTTCGATATCGACGAGGAAACCGGCGCACGTTCGGTCAAGGACATCAAAGAGCAGGATGTCTACATGGGCGACATTCCGCTCATGACCAACAACGGCACGTTCATCGTCAACGGCACCGAGCGCGTGATCGTTTCGCAGATGCACCGCTCGCCCGGCGTGTTCTTTGATCACGACAAGGGCAAGACCCATTCCTCGGGCAAGCTTCTGTTCGCGGCGCGCATCATTCCGTATCGCGGCTCGTGGCTCGACATCGAGTTCGACGCGAAAGACATCGTCTATGCGCGTATCGACCGCCGCCGCAAGATTCCGGTGACGTCGCTGCTCTATGCGCTCGGCCTCGACGGCGAGCAGATTCTTGCGACGTTCTACAAGCACGTCTCCTACAAGCGTCAGAAAGAAGGCTGGCGCGTGCCCTTCGATGCCAACCGGCTGAAGGGCTACAAGGCGGTCAACAATCTGGTCGATGCCGACACCGGCCGCACTGTTGTCGAGGCAGGCCACAAGCTCACCGTGCGTCAGGCACGCCAGCTCGCCGAGAAGGGGCTCAAGGCGTTGCGCATGACTGACGACGAGCTTATCGGCCACTATGTTGCCGAAGATCTTGCCAATGGCCGCACCGGTGAAATCTACATGGAAGCCGGCGAGGAGATCACCGAGAAGAATCTCAAGATCCTGATCGAGGCAGGCTACAAGGAATTGCCGTTGCTCGACATCGACCACGTCAATGTCGGCGCTTACATCCGCAACACCTTGTCGGTCGACAAGAACATGACGCGCGAAGATTCGCTGTTCGACATCTATCGCGTCATGCGTCCCGGCGAGCCGCCGACCGTCGAAACGGCGGAGGCGATGTTCCGCTCGTTGTTCTTCGACAGCGAGCGTTACGATCTGTCCGCCGTCGGTCGCGTGAAGATGAACATGCGTCTCGACCTCGACGCGCCGGACACGATGCGCGTGCTGCGCCGCGACGACATCCTCGCGGTCATCCGCACGCTCGTCGACCTGCGTGACGGCAAGGGCGAGATCGACGACATCGACCATCTCGGCAATCGCCGTGTGCGCTCGGTCGGCGAACTGATGGAGAATCAGTACCGCATCGGCTTGTTGCGCATGGAGCGCGCGATCAAGGAGCGCATGTCGTCGGTCGATATCGACACCGTCATGCCGCAGGACCTGATCAACGCGAAGCCCGCGGCTGCCGCGGTGCGCGAGTTCTTCGGCTCCTCGCAGCTTTCGCAGTTCATGGATCAGACCAATCCGCTGTCCGAGATCACCCACAAGCGGCGCCTGTCGGCGCTTGGCCCGGGCGGTTTGACGCGCGAGCGCGCAGGCTTCGAGGTGCGCGACGTGCACCCGACGCATTACGGCCGCATCTGCCCGATCGAGACGCCGGAAGGTCCGAACATCGGCCTGATCAATTCGCTCGCGACCTATGCGCGGGTCAATAAATACGGCTTCGTCGAGACACCATATCGCAAGGTGAAAGATGGCCGCGTCACCGACGAGGTGATCTATCTCTCGGCGATGGAGGAGGCACGTCACGCGGTGGCAAAAGCCAATGCCGCCATCGACGGCCGTGGCCGCTTCACCGAAGATCTGATCGTGTGCCGGCAGGCCGGCGACGTGCATCTGGTGCCGCGCGACAAAGTCGACTTCATGGACGTGTCGCCGAAGCAACTCGTCTCGGTTGCCGCCGCGCTCATTCCGTTCCTGGAGAATGACGACGCCAACCGCGCACTGATGGGCTCGAACATGCAACGCCAGGCGGTGCCGCTGGTGCGCTCCGAGGCTCCGTTCGTCGGGACCGGCATGGAAGGCGTGGTGGCGCGCGATTCGGGCGCCTCGATCGCCGCGCGGCGGAGTGGAATCGTCGATCAGGTTGACGCCACTCGTATTGTCGTACGTGCGACCGGAGAGACCGACCCGACCAAGCCGGGCGTCGATATCTACCGGCTCATGAAGTATCAGCGCTCGAACCAGAACACCTGCATCAACCAGCGTCCGTTGGTGAAGGTCGGCGACAATGTCGACAAAGGCGATATCATTGCCGACGGTCCCTCAACCGATCTGGGTGAGCTCGCGCTCGGGCGCAACGTGCTCGTCGCGTTCATGCCGTGGAACGGCTACAACTTCGAGGACTCGATCCTGCTCTCCGAGCGGATCGTGAAGGACGACGTGTTCACGTCCATCCACATCGAGGAATTCGAGGTGATGGCGCGCGACACCAAGCTCGGCCCCGAAGAAATCACCCGCGATATCCCGAACGTTTCGGAAGAGGCGCTCAAGAACCTCGACGAAGCGGGCATCGTCTATATCGGCGCGGAAGTTCACGCCGGCGACATCCTGGTCGGCAAAATCACGCCGAAGGGCGAAAGCCCCATGACGCCGGAAGAAAAGCTTCTGCGTGCCATCTTCGGCGAGAAGGCCTCTGACGTGCGCGACACGTCGCTGCGCGTGCCGCCGGGTGTGCAGGGCACCGTCGTCGAAGTGCGCGTGTTCAATCGGCACGGTGTCGAGAAGGACGAGCGCGCGCTCGCGATCGAGCGTGAAGAAATCGAGCGGCTCGCCAAGGACCGCGATGACGAGCAGGCGATCCTTGATCGCAACGTCTACGGCCGTCTCGCCGAGTTGCTCGAAGGTCGCACCGGCATCGCCGGCCCGAAGGGCTTCAAGAAAGACTCCAAGATCACCAAGGCGGTGCTGGACGAATATCCGCGCTCGCAATGGTGGCTGTTCGCGTCTCCCAACGACAAGCTGATGGCGGAGATCGAGGCCATCCGGAAGCAGTACGACGAGTCGAAGAAGCTGCTCGAGCAGCGCTTCCTCGACAAGGTCGAAAAGCTGCAGCGCGGCGACGAGCTGCCGCCGGGCGTAATGAAGATGGTCAAGGTCTTCGTCGCTGTGAAGCGCAAGATCCAGCCCGGCGACAAGATGGCGGGCCGTCATGGTAACAAGGGCGTGGTGTCGAAGATCGTGCCGGTCGAGGACATGCCGTTCCTCGAAGACGGCACGCAGGTCGACATCGTGCTCAACCCACTCGGCGTGCCGAGCCGCATGAACGTCGGTCAGATTCTGGAGACCCACCTCGGCTGGGCATGCGCTGGCCTCGGTCTCAAGATCGGGCAGGCGGTCGATGCCTATAACCTGAAGCACGACTCGCGTCCGCTCAAGGACATGCTCAAGAAGGTCTATGGCGACGACGAAACCATCAAGTCGCTCAGTGAAGACGGCCTGATCGAGCTCGGCGGCAACCTGCGCCATGGCGTCCCAATTGCGACGCCGGTGTTCGACGGTGCGAAAGAGGCCGACATCGAGAAGATGCTCGATCTCGCTGGCCTCGATCATTCAGGGCAAGTCAATGTCTTCGACGGCCGTACCGGCGAAGTCTTCGATCGAAAGGTCACCGTCGGCTACATCTACATGCTCAAGCTGCACCATCTTGTCGACGACAAGATCCACGCCCGTTCGATCGGTCCTTATTCGCTGGTCACCCAGCAACCGCTCGGCGGCAAGGCGCAGTTCGGCGGCCAGCGTTTCGGCGAAATGGAGGTGTGGGCACTCGAGGCTTACGGCGCCGCGTACACCTTGCAGGAGATGCTCACCGTGAAGTCGGACGACGTCGCAGGCCGTACCAAAGTGTACGAGGCGATCGTTCGCGGCGACGACACGTTCGAGGCGGGCATTCCCGAAAGCTTCAACGTGCTGGTCAAGGAAATGCGATCGCTCGGCCTCAACGTCGATCTGCACAATTCGAAGCAGCAGCGGCAGGGCCCGGAAACGGCCGAGGCGGCGGAGTAGTCACAACTTTGCGGAGCGGCGAGGGAGCCGCTCCGCGATTGAAAGTTTAACGACAGGTGGGGAATGGCGGTTCCCCGGTCGAGGAGAAGACGATGAATCAAGAGATCATGAATCTTTTCAGCCCGCAGGTGCCGGCTCAGGTCTTCGACCAGATCCGGATTTCGATCGCGAGCCCCGAGAAGATTCTGTCCTGGTCGTACGGCGAGATCAAAAAGCCGGAAACGATCAACTACCGGACCTTCAAGCCGGAGCGCGACGGTCTGTTCTGCGCGCGCATCTTCGGCCCGATCAAGGACTACGAGTGCTTGTGCGGCAAATACAAGCGCATGAAGTACAAGGGCATCATCTGCGAGAAGTGCTCGGTCGAGGTCACGCTGTCGCGCGTGCGTCGCGAGCGCATGGGCCACATCGAGCTGGCCGCGCCGGTGGCGCACATCTGGTTCCTCAAGTCGCTGCCGAGCCGCATCGGTCTCTTGCTCGACATGACCCTGAAGGACCTCGAGCGCATCCTTTACTTCGAATACTACGTGGTGCTCGAGCCGGGCCTGACCCCGCTCAAGGACCGTCAGCTCCTGTCCGAGGAGGAGTACCTCAAGGCGCAGGAGGAATTCGGCACCGACAGCTTCACGGCGACGATCGGCGCGGAAGCGATCCGCGAGATGCTCAAGGGCATCGACCTTGAGAAGATGCAGGGCGAACTGCGCGCCGAGCTTGCCGAATCCGACAGCGACATCAAGAAGAAGAAGATCGCCAAGCGGCTGAAGCTGATCGAGGCATTTCTGGCCTCCGGCAACAAGCCGGAGTGGATGATCCTGACGGTCGTGCCGGTTATTCCGCCCGATCTGCGGCCGCTTGTGCCGCTCGACGGCGGACGTTTCGCGACGTCCGATCTCAATGATCTTTATCGCCGCGTCATCAACCGCAACAATCGTCTCAAGCGGCTGATCGAGCTGCGGGCGCCGGACATCATCATCCGTAACGAAAAGCGCATGCTGCAGGAAGCGGTCGATGCGTTGTTCGACAACGGCCGTCGTGGCCGGGTCATCACCGGCGCCAACAAGCGTCCGCTGAAGTCCCTCGCCGACATGCTCAAGGGCAAGCAGGGGCGCTTCCGCCAGAACCTGCTTGGCAAGCGCGTCGATTACTCGGGCCGCTCGGTGATCGTGGTTGGCCCCGAACTCAAGCTGCATCAGTGCGGCCTGCCGAAGAAGATGGCGCTCGAGCTGTTCAAGCCGTTCATCTACTCGCGGCTCGATGCCAAGGGCCTTTCTACAACGGTGAAGCAGGCGAAGAAGCTGGTCGAGAAGGAGAAGCCGGAAGTCTGGGACATCCTCGACGAGGTGATCCGCGAGCATCCGGTGCTGCTCAATCGCGCGCCGACGCTCCACCGCCTCGGCATTCAGGCGTTCGAGCCGGTGTTGATCGAAGGCAAGGCGATCCAGCTGCATCCGCTGGTCTGCGCAGCCTTCAACGCCGACTTCGACGGCGATCAGATGGCCGTGCACGTTCCGCTGTCGCTCGAAGCGCAGCTGGAAGCGCGCGTGCTGATGATGTCGACCAACAACATCCTCCATCCCGCGAACGGCTCGCCGATCATCGTGCCCTCGCAGGACATCGTGCTCGGGCTCTACTACCTGTCGCTGATGCGGGAAGGAGAGCCGGGCGAGTGGAAGCTCGACCTGCACTCAGAAGAAGATCTCAAGAAGGACACGAGGAAGCAGAATGTCGTGCGCGGTTTTTACCGCGGTATGGCCGAGATCGATCACGCACTGAACGAGAAGGCCGTCACGCTGCACGCCAAGATCAAGTTTCGCTGGGAAGGCGTGGACGAGAAGGGAAAGCCGATTTTCCAGTGGTACGAAACGACGCCCGGCCGCGCGGCGCTCGGCTCGGTGTTGCCAAGGAATCCAAAGATCTCCTTTGACATCGTCAATCGGCTTATGACGAAGCGCGACATCTCGTCGATGATCGATACCGTCTACCGTCACTGTGGGCAGAAGGAGACCGTGATCTTCTGCGACCGCATCATGGCACTCGGCTTCTATCACGCGTTCAAGGCCGGCATTTCGTTCGGCAAGGACGACATGGTGGTGCCGGAGTCCAAGTGGAAGACCGTCGAGCAGACGCGCGACCTCGCCAAAGAGTTCGAACAGCAGTACAACGACGGCCTCATTACCCAGGGTGAGAAGTACAACAAGGTGGTCGATGCCTGGTCAAAGTGTACCGAGGCGATCGCCGAGGCGATGATGAAGGAGATCTCGTCGACCAAGAAGGACAAGGACGGTCGCGAGCATCAGGTCAACTCGATCTACATGATGGCGCATTCCGGCGCGCGCGGTTCGCCCGCGCAGATGCGTCAGCTCGCCGGCATGCGCGGCCTGATGGCGAAGCCATCGGGCGAGATTATCGAGAGCCCGATCATTTCCAACTTCAAGGAAGGCCTCTCGGTGCTCGAGTACTTCAACTCGACACACGGCGCCCGTAAGGGTCTTGCCGACACCGCCTTGAAGACCGCGAACTCGGGCTACCTGACGCGGCGTCTCGTCGACGTTGCTCAAGACTGCATCATCACGGAAGAAGACTGCGGAACGAAGAATGGCATCAAGGTGCGCGCCATCATCGATGCCGGCACCGTGGTGGCGTCGCTCGCCAGTCGCATCCTCGGTCGCACGACGGCGGAGGATGTGAAAGATCCCTCAAGCAGCAAGACGCTGATCAAACGCGGCACATTGTTGACGGAGCCGGAAGTCGAAGTCATCACCAATGGCGGCGTTCAAGAGCTCAAAATTCGCTCGGTGCTGACCTGTGAAGCAGCCAACGGCGTGTGCGGGGCCTGCTACGGGCGCGATCTTGCCCGCGGTACACCAGTCAACATGGGCGAAGCAGTGGGCGTTATTGCTGCGCAGTCGATCGGTGAGCCGGGCACGCAGCTCACCATGCGCACGTTTCACATCGGCGGCGCCGCGCAGATCTCCGAACAGTCGTTCATCGAGTCGAACTTCGACGGCAAGATCAAGTTCAAGGGCAAGAACGTTGCCAAGAACTCTGATAACGAGGTCGTGGCGATGGTGCGCAACATGGTTGTCGCGGTTGTCGACCCCGACGGCACCGAGCGTGCCCATCACCGCATTCCATATGGCGCGCGCATGCGCGTCGAAGACGGCGAAAAGATCAAGCGCGGGCAGCGTATCGCCGAGTGGGATCCGTACACGCGGCCGATCCTCACCGAGGTTGAGGGCGACATTGCCTTCGAGGATCTCGTTGACGGTCTGTCGATGTCGGAAGCACTCGACGAGTCGACCGGCATCGCCAAGCGCGTCGTCATCGACTGGCGCACGGGTTCTTCCCGCAACCAGCAGGATCTGCGGCCGGCGATTGTGATCAAGTCGGGTAGCAAGATCCTCAAGCTGGCGCGCGGCGGCGAAGCCCGCTACCAGCTTGCGGTTGATGCCATCATCTCGGTCGATCCGGGAGGCCATGTGAAGGCGGGCGACGTCATTGCGCGTATCCCGACCGAAAGCGCCAAGACCCGCGACATCACCGGCGGTCTGCCGCGGGTGGCCGAGCTGTTCGAGGCGCGCCGGCCGAAGGAAGCCGCGATCATCGCTGAAATCGGCGGCACGGTGCGGTTCGGCAAGGACTACAAGAACAAGCGCCGCATTACCATCGAGCCGTCGGGGAAGGGCGATGAGCCGAAGGAGTACCTGATCCCGAAGGGCAAGCACATTCACCTTCAGGACGGCGACGTCATCGAGAAGGGCGACTACATCGTCGAAGGCAATCCTGCGCCGCACGACATCCTCGCCATCAAGGGCGTCGAGGAACTGGCAGCCTATCTGGTCAACGAAATCCAGGAGGTCTACCGGTTGCAGGGCGTCAACATCAACGACAAGCACATCGAGGTGATCGTTCGCCAGATGCTGCAGAAGGTCGAGATCGACGACACCGGCGAGACCGAGTTGTTGCAGGGCGAGCAACTCGACAAGGTCGAGCTTGACGAGATCAACGCTCGCGCCGAGGCCGAAGGCAAGAAGGGCGCGACCGGGCATCCGGTCCTGCTCGGCATCACCAAGGCCAGCCTGCAGACCCGCTCGTTCATCTCGGCGGCGTCGTTCCAGGAGACCACGCGCGTGCTCACCGAGGCCGCCGTCAACGGCAAGGCCGATACGCTCGACGGGCTCAAGGAGAACGTCATTGTCGGTCGTCTGATCCCGGCCGGCACCGGCGCGATGATGAACAGCCTGCGCGAGGTCGCCGTCAAACGTGACGCGCTCATCCTGGAAGAGCGCGAAAGGGACGCGGCTAAGGCTGCAGCCAAAGCGGAGGCCGCGGAGGCGCCGGCGCTGCCGGCAGCGGAATAGGCGCCGCGCTACAATGTTGAAGGGCCGCCCTGTGGCGGCCCTTTTCTTTTTTGCGCGGATTGCGCGCATCTATCGCCGCATCTATTGGCGCAATCGCCGGAACGTGCGTAGATTTGGCTGTCATCGCGCGGAGGGGGCGACATGAGGGCACGCGGCAAGACACGTGGCCGACCGGCCAAAAGCCGGCGCGGTCGCGCGTCCAAAACGCGCCGAGTGTCAGCCGCGCTGCCGGATGTCGCGGACCTGCAAGAACAACTCAATTCCCATGCGCGTGAGTTGCAGGAGGCGCGTGAGGCCCAATCGGCGACAAGCGAAGTCCTCAAGATCATCGGTGGCTCCGCCTTCGAACTCGAAACTGTGCTGCAAAGCCTGCTCGAACATGCGGTCCGTCTCTGCGGCGCCAACAAGGGTTTCATCTTCAGGCAGGACGGCGATGTGTACCGGGTGGCCGCCAGCTACGGTACATCCGAGGAATTTCTCCGAGTTGCAAACGACAATCCGATTACTCGGGACCGGGGATCAGCAACAGGGCGGGCGATACTTGAGCGCCGTGTCATTCACATCCACGATATTCTCGCCGATAGCGACTACGAATGGGCCGAAAGCCACCGCAAAGATGATGAAATGCATCGAACCATCCTCGCGGTTCCGATGCTCCGGGGTGACGCGATCATCGGCGTGTTCACTATCCGACGCACGCGCGTCCAGCCTTTTACCGACGCACAAATTTCATTGCTGAGGTCGTTCGCCGACCAGGCCGCGGTCGCAATAGAAAATACGAGGCTGCTCAACGAACTGCGCGATCGGACGGATGATTTGTCCGAAGCGCTTGAGCAGCAAACCGCGACATCCGAGGTTCTGGGCATCATCAGTAAGTCGCCTGGCGAGTTAGCCCCCGTCTTCAATGCCATGCTGGAAAATGCAACGCAGATCTGCCACGCGAAGTACGGCGTTATGTTTCTGCGCGAAAGTGATGACACTGTGCGCGCCGGCGCGTGGTTCGGCGTACCGCCGGCCCTGGCGGAAGAACGGAAGCGCAGCCCGGTCATCCGTCCTAGTCCGAAAACAGGTGTTGGCCGAGTTCTGCGCTCCAAAGAAACGGCCCATATTGTCGATGTCCTCGCAGAGATCGAATACATCGATGTTCCGGTTGGCTTCACCAAACCAGGAATTGTTCAATTCGGCGGTGCCCGCACCGAGCTCGCAGTCCCAATGCTCAAGGACGATGAGCTCATCGGCACCATCGTCATATACCGGACCGAGGTGCAGCCCTTCACTGATAAGCAGATCGAGCTGCTGCAAAGCTTTGCGGCGCAGGCCGTCATCGCCATCGAGAATACGCGGCTGCTGAACGAGTTGCGTGAATCTCTGCAGCAGCAAACTGCCACTGCCAATGTGCTTGAGGTCATCAGCCGTTCGGCATTTGATCTGCAGCCTGTTTTCGAAACCGTTGCCGAAAGCGCGGTGCGGTTGTGTGGAGCCGACAGGGCCGCTGTCTTCCGCTTCGACGGCGAGGTGTTGCGGTGTGCTGTATGCCATAATGCGCCGCCGGAGCTTGAATCGTTCATTCGGAACAATCCAATTCACCTCAACCGCAGCAGCGGCGCGGGACGCGCCGCGCTTGAGCGACAGACTGTTCATATTCCCGACGTAACGGTTGACCCGGAATATACCTGGAAGTCAAAAGACATCGCATCAGTTCGGACCGTCCTCACTGTTCCAATTCTGAAAGGCGATGACCTGCTCGGTGTTATCCTGACCTACCGGCTGGAGGTTAGTCCGTTCACTGACAGGCAGATTGCACTTGTTGAGTCCTTTGCTGACCAGGCCGCAATCGCGATTGAGAATGTGCGGCTTTTCGATGCTGAACAGCGGCGCGCTACCGAGCTTTCCGAATCACTGCAACAGCAGACCGCGACCGCCGATGTCCTTAAGGTCATCAGTCGTTCGACGTTCGACCTACAAACCGTGCTCGACACATTGGTCGAGTCGGCGACCCGGTTGTGCGATGCGGATTACGCATGGTTGTTTCAACGCGAGGGCGAGGACTTCATATTTTCCGCCAGCCACGGCAATTCGGCCGAAATTCACGCGCAGATCAGGGAGCTCTTTAAGGACCTGCCAGTGCCGATCAATCGCGGCAGCATCACGGGCCGTGCAGCCCTCGAGGGCCGGGCGGTTCATGTTCCCGACGTGCTGGCGGATTCCGAATACACGTTCAGTAAGGTTCAAGAGATAGCTGGCTACCGGGCTGGGCTCGGCGTTCCGCTCCTGCGCAAGGGCGACGTCGCCGGCGTCATCTTCGTAGGCAAGAACAAGGCAGAGCCGTTTACGCAGAAGCAGATGGAATTGGTCACGACCTTCGCCGACCAAGCCGTCATCGCCATCGAAAACACACGCTTGTTCAGCGAGCTGCGCCAGCGCACCGACGATCTTTCCGAGGCGCTGGAGCAGCAGACGGTGACCGCAGACGTGCTGAAGGTTATCAGCCGTTCGGCCTTCGATCTTCAGATCGTGCTCGACACGCTCACCGAGTCTGCTGCGAAACTTTGCGAAGCAGACATGGCAGGCATCGTGCGGCCCAAGGATGGCGAACACTATTGGGCGACAAGCCACAACTTTCCGCTGGCCTTCATGGATTATGTCAAAACCCGCCCGATTTTGCGGGACCGCGGCTCGGTTGCCGGGCGGGCCTTGCTCGAGCGCCGCGTTGTCCACATCGCTGACGTTGTCGCCGATCCGGATTTCACCTTCAGCGAGGCGCAAAAACGGGGCGGATACCGGACTGTGCTCGCTATTCCATTGCTGCGCGAAGGAAACCCGATTGGCGTTATCGTGCTGACGCGCACTGCAGTGCGCCCCTTTACGGACAAGCAGATTGAGGTGCTCACAACTTTCGCCGACCAGGCCGTTATCGCTATCGAGAACGTGCGGCTATTCGATGAGGTGCAGGCGCGCACAGCGGAGCTTTCGGAATCGCTCGATCAACAGACAGCGACGGCCGAAATATTGCAGACTATCAACGAATCCCCGGGCGACCTTACGCCAGTCTTTGACACGATGGTCGAAAGCGCCATGCGCCTGTGTCAGGCCGACTACGGACATGTCTATTCCTATGATGGCAAGTTGCTCCATCTTGTCGCCGCACATGGCGATCCGGGCTACGTCAACTGGATAAAGGACAGTGGTCCTCGTACACCGGAGCGGTCCCTCACGTTTACGCGAATCCTGGAAGGGGAGCCGCTCGTTCACCTCGCCGATATCTCTAAGGACGTCTCTTACCGCACTGGCAATCAACGCGCGAAAACAATAGTCGATCAGTTTGGCATTCATACGCTGCTGACCGTCCCCCTACGCAAAGAGGAAACCCTTCTTGGTGGTTTCGTGCTGTACCGGCTCGAGGCGAAATCGTTTTCGGATAAGCAAATAAGCCTCGTGCAAAATTTTGCGGCGCAAGCAGTCATCGCCATGGAGAACGCGCGCCTGCTGAACGAGCTGCGCCAGCGCACGAGCGATCTTTCTGAATCGTTGCAACAGCAGACGGCTACCGCCGATGTGCTCAAAGTCATCAGCCGATCGACGTTCGATTTGCAGTTAGTGCTGGAGACGCTGACGGAATCGGCGGCGCGTCTCTGCGAGGCGGATATGGCTGCTATTATTCGCCAGAAGGACGACGCCTACTACTGGGCCGCGAGCTATGGACTCACGCCGGAGGTCGGTGATGCTCTAAAGACTGTCCGACTGGGGCGGGAGCGGGGCAGCACGGTCGGACGCGTGCTGATTGAGGGTAAGACGATACACATTCCCGATACGCTGGCCGATCCGGACTACACATATCTCGATGAGCAGAAGAAAGTGGGTTTCCGCACCACGCTTGGAGTTCCGCTCCTGCGGGAAGGAACGCCGATCGGCATAGCACTGCTGATGCGTAAAACTGTCCGGCCTTTCAACGAAAACCAGATCGATCTTGTGGAAACGTTCGCTGACCAGGCGGTGATTGCGATCGAAAACGTTCGTCTTTTTGACGAAGTGCAGGCACGCACGGCGGAACTGGCCTATGCATTGCAGCAGCAGACGGCTACTGCCGAAGTACTCAAAGTCATTAGCCGATCGGCTTTTGATCTAAACATGGTGCTGCAGACGCTCGTCGAAGCGGCCGCCAAGCTCTGCGAGGCGGATCAGGGTACGATTGCAAGGGAGCAAGCTGGCGTCTTCGTCCGCGCGGCAAGCTATGGTTTTTCTGCAGAGTTTGTCGAACTCGTTAAGGATCGGCCGGTCGCAACCGAACGCGGTTCTGCAACGGGTCGCGCGCTCTTGGAGGGGCGTACCGTCCACATCGCAGACGTTCGAGCCGATCCCGACTACACTTTTTCCGAGGCGATAGAAAAGGGCGGATTTAAAACTATTCTCGCGGTACCGATGCTGCGCGAAAGAAAAGCGATTGGCGTTCTCGCGTTGACGCGCGTTGAGATGCAGCCATTCACCGACAAACAGATCGAACTGGTTTCGACCTTTGCCGACCAGGCTGCGATCGCAATCGAGAACGTCCGCCTTTTCGAAAGCGTGCAGGCGCGCACGCGCGAATTGACAAAGTCGCTTGAACAACTGCGAACCGCGCAGGATCGGCTGGTACAAACCGAAAAGCTCGCGTCGCTAGGTCAACTGACTGCGGGCATTGCACACGAGATCAAAAACCCTTTGAATTTTGTCAACAACTTTTCGTCCGTTTCTGCGGAGCTGATTGGCGAACTGCAGGAGGCGCTGCAACGCGTCCATTTTGACGAAAAGACAAGTAGCGAAGTTAATGAGATTACCGGCATGCTGCGAGGCAATCTCGAAAAGGTCGTGCAACACGGCAAGCGTGCGGACTCGATTGTCAAAAACATGCTGCTGCATTCGCGCCAGGGCTCGGGCGAGCACCGGTTGATCGATATCAATAGCGTCGTCGAGGAAAGTCTCAATCTCGCTTACCATGGCGCGCGAGCCGAGAAGCGGGGCTTTAACATCACCCTGCAGCGATCTTTTGATCCGGCCGCCGGCGAAGTGGACCTTTTCCCTCAAGAAATCACCAGGGTTCTTCTGAACGTGATTTCCAACGGCTTCTATGCAGCTGCCAAACGCAAAGCGGCAATGAATGGAGGCGAATATGAGCCTACGCTTGCGGCCGCGACCAGGAACCTCGGCGACAGCGTAGAAATCACGATCCGCGACAACGGCGTCGGTATCCTTCCCGAGGTGAAGGAAAAAATGTTCAATCCGTTCTTTACGACGAAGCCTGCTGGGGAGGGGACAGGTCTTGGCCTGTCCATCAGTCACGATATCATTGTGAAACAACATTGCGGTTCGATCGAAGTCGATACCGCGCCCGGCGAGTACACGGAGTTTCGAATTGTACTTCCGCGTAAAGCCGCAACGCTAGAAAAGTAGGGAGGATCTGCGTGCAACTTCTTATTCTTGTGGTTGATGATGAACCGGACGTCGAAGCCCTGTTTCGCCAGCACTTCCGGCGGGATCTTCGTGACGGCCGGTTTGCAATGGAATTCGCTCAATCTGCGCCTGCGGCGTTGCAATGCATCAGCAACGCGGGTGCTGCTTCGCTCATCTTAATTCTATCAGACATCAATATGCCTGGGATGAGCGGGCTGGAGCTTCTGCCCAAAGCGAAAGCAGTTCGACCCGATGTGCCCATCATCATGATCACGGCCTATGGCGATGCCGACACCAAACGCAAGGCGTTGGAAAGTGGCGCCGACGCGCTTTTCACCAAGCCGATCGACTTTGGAATGCTGCGTAGCGAAATCGACGCGCGGGTTGAAGGCCACGCATGATCGAACCGGAACATATTGTGCAGGTCTAAGCGGAGAACATCTCAGATTTGAAGCCTTGTGGGAGAATGGCTCTATGAGACGGCGCCGATAGGGTGATCGCATGAGACGGCGCGATTTCATTGTAGTGCTCGCGGGCTCGGCGGCTGCGTGGCCGTTTGTAGTGCGCGCGCAACAAACAAGGCCAGCAAAGCTCGGCGTGCTGTTGGTCGAAAAGCGTGAACCGTTCTCGCGTGTATTTTGGGAGGGGCTCCGAGAGCTCGGCTACATCGACGGTCAAAATATGCAGATCGAGTATCGCTCGGCGGAAGGGAAGCTGGATCGTCTGCCCACGCTGGCTGCGGAGCTCGTTGATCTCAAGGTCGATATTATCGTCGCCTCCGAAACTCCCGCCGTGCAGGCGGCAAAGCGTGCGACAACGGAAATCCCGATCGTCATGGCCCCATCCGGCGATCCGGTGGGAACCGGCCTTATAGGCAGCTTGTCCAGGCCAGGCGGAAACGTCACGGGCTTGTCCGCGGCGACCGCGGAGCTTGCGGGAAAAAGTCTCGAATTGATCCGGGAGATGCTTCCTGGCGCGCGTCGCGTGGCGGCGCTTGCCGATCCGGCAAACGCCTTTACCAAGTCATTTTTGGCGCAAATCCATGCGTCAGCCAAAGCTGCCGGTTTTGAGATTGAAGACATTATGCTCGGTGGATCGCAGGATCTTGAACCAGTTTTCGCAGGCATGGCCAGTGGCGGCATTGATGCCCTGGTCGTCCAGCCAACGCTTCCGCGTGCGCCGATCATCGCTCTCGCGCGGAAACATCGCCTTGCGACGGTCTCGGGCAACCGCGCATTCGCCGACGCAGGCGGCCTCATGTCATATGCGGGGAGTCTCGCGGACAGATACCGGAATGCGGCGCCGTATGTAGACAAGATTCTGAAGGGCGCAAAACCCGCCGATCTGCCGGTCCAGCAGCCAACGAAATTCGAGCTGGTCATCAATCTCAAGACCGCGAAGGCGCTGGGCATTGCCGTGCCGCCCGCGATGCTCACCCGTGCCGACGAGGTGATCGAATGACAGATCGCGCGGCGCCAGACCAAGCCGATACATCGACGCGGCGCGAGACCCGCAGCCGCCTGTTCTTGAAATATGTCGGCCTGTTCGTCGCCGTGGTTTGCGTCGCGCTATTGATCAACGGGCTTCTCGAGGTCTGGGGCTCATATCGTGAGCATAAAACTGCATTGATCCGCATTCAGCACGAGCAGGCAGAAGCAGCGGCCACCAAGATCAGCCAGTTCATCAAGGAAATCGAAAATCAGGTGGGCTGGACTACTCAGTTGCTATGGTCTGCCGAGACCATCGAGCAGCGGCGGTTCGATGCGCTCCGTCTGTTGCGCCAGGTTCCGGCGATCACTGAACTTGCGCAGGTCGACGCCAGCGGCAAGGAGCAACTCCGCGTGTCGCGGCTGGCCATGGACGTGTTGGGCAGTGGGCTTGATCTGTCAAACGAGCCAAAGTTCACGGAGGCTGTGAAAAACAAGGTCTACTACGGGCCCGTTTATTTCCGCCGCGAGTCCGAGCCGTACATGACCCTATCGCTCGCGGGCACCCGGCGCGATGCCGGCGTCAGCATTGCGGAGGTCAACCTCAAGCTGATCTGGGACGTGGTTTCCAGGATCAAAGTTGGGGAACGTGGCCAGGCCTATGTGGTGGATGCGCGCGGCCGGCTGATCGCCCACCCGGACATCAGTCTTGTCTTGCGCAACACCGACATGACCCGGCTCGGTCAGGTTCAGGCGGCGCAGCGTGGCACAGCCACATCGGAAGACGAGATTCCAACCGCAACCGATTTGCAAGGCCGGACTGTTCTGACTGCCTTTGCACCGGTTGCGCCGCTCGGCTGGACCGTTTTTGTCGAGCTGCCGCTAAATGAGGCCTATCAGCCACTGATGGCTTCGATTCAACGTTCGGCTCTGGTTTTGCTTGCGGCGCTCGCCCTTGCGGCGGTGGCCGGCATTTTCCTCGCGCGCAGGATGGTCGTGCCGATCCAGGCCTTGCGTACCGGAGCGGCCCGAATCGGAAGCGGCGACCTGTCGCAGCGGATTGAGGTCAAAACCGGCGATGAGCTTGAAGCGCTGGCCGATCAGTTCAATGACATGGCGGGCCGGCTCCAGGAATCCTACACGGGGCTGGAAAACAAGGTCGAGCAACGCACGCAGGAGCTTGCGCAATCGGTCAAGGAGTTGCGCGCGCTCGGCGAGGTGACTCAGGCCGTGAATTCGACGGTCGACCTGGAGACCGTGCTGTCAACGATCGTTGCAAAAGCAGTCCAGCTTTCGAATACCCACGCCGGCGCGATCTATGTTTTCGACGAGGTGACCGAGGAATTTAAGTTGCGCGCAACCTACGGGCTGGATTCTGACACGGTCGCTGAACTCCGCGACCGCCACATTCGTCTGGGCGAGACCGCGATCGGTGAGGCCGCGCTGCAACGCATGCCGATCCAAATTCCGGACCTTCAGAACGATCCTTCAAGCACCCTCGACATTATCATCCGTGCAGGCTTTCGCGCTCTCCTGATCGTGCCGCTTCTGAGCAATGACCAAATTATTGGGGCGCTCGTTGTGCGCCGCAGGGCGCCGGGCGAGTTTTCGAAAAGCGCCGTCGAACTGCTGCAGACCTTTGGGGCGCAATCCGTCTTGGCGATACAAAATGCCAGGCTGTTCGAAAGTGTCGGCGCGAGGACGCGCGAACTTGCGAAATCACTGGACGATTTGCGTGCTGCCCAGGATCGCCTTGTTCAGACTGAAAAACTCGCCTCGCTTGGTCAGCTTACGGCCGGCATTGCGCACGAGATCAAAAATCCGTTGAACTTCGTCAACAATTTCTCGGCCGTCTCGTCCGAGCTTGTGGGCGAGCTTCACGACGCACTGAAAGGTGTCAACCTCGACGGCAAGCTGCGAGCGGAGATCGATGAGATTGCCGATATGCTGCGGGGGAATCTCGAAAAGGTCGTGCAGCACGGCAAGCGCGCTGACTCGATCGTCAAAAACATGCTGCTGCACTCGCGGCAGGGTTCAGGCGAGCACCGGTTCGTGGACGTCAATGCCGTTGTCGAGGAGAGCCTCAATCTCGCCTATCACGGCGCGCGCGCCGAGAAGCAAGGTTTCAACATAACGCTCGAGAAGTCATTTGATCCAGGCGCGGGCGAGGTCGACCTGTTTCCGCAGGAGATCACGCGTGTGTTGCTCAACCTTATCATGAATGGCTTTTACGCGGCGACCAAGCGCAAAGCCGAAGCAAACGGGGCTGACTACGAACCGACGCTCGCGGCCGCAACGAAGAGCCTCGGCGACAGCGTTGAAATCAGGATACGGGACAACGGCACCGGGATTCCGCCCGAAGTGAAGGAAAAGATGTTCAATCCGTTCTTCACAACCAAGCCGGCCGGGGAGGGAACAGGACTAGGTTTGTCGATCAGCCACGACATTATCGTCAAGCAGCACGGCGGGTCCATTGAAGTCGATACCGAACCCGGTCAGTACACTGAATTTCGTATCGTTCTTCCGCGCAAAGCCGCAGTCCTTGCTAAACCGGGGACATCAGCGTGAATCTCTTCATCAACAGACAGGTTGAATCGGCCGCATGACTGCACGAATTCTCGTAGTCGATGACGAGCCGGACATGGAGGCTCTGCTCGTCCAGAAGTTTCGCCGCAAGATCAGCGAAGGCTCAGTGCAGCTTTTGTTCGCCCGCGATGGCGTCGAAGCGCTGGATTTGCTCGCGTCCAACAACTCCATGGACATGGTGATCGCCGACATCAACATGCCGCGCATGGATGGGCTGACTCTCCTGCAGAAGCTTCAGGAGACGGAGGAAAGGCTGTCGACCATTATTGTGTCGGCCTATGGAGACATGGCCAATATCCGAACCGCGATGAACCGCGGTGCATTCGATTTCCTGACCAAGCCGATCGATTTCCCCGATCTTGAGGCGACGATAGCAAAGACGATTCGGCACGTCGAAGATTTGCGCGATGCGAGGCGCCGCCAGGCCGAAGCCGAACGAGCCTACGCTTCGCTCTCGAGATATTTTTCGCCTAACCTTGTCCAAAGGCTTGCGGGCGACAACGACGTGATAGATCTTGCGGGTCAGCGCCGCGAAATTGCATCGCTCTTCACCGACATCGCCGGGTTTACCGCCTTGGTGGAAGCGCTTGAGCCGAGCGTGCTCGGGCCGCTTCTTAATGAATACCTCACAGGCATGACCGATATCGTGTTTTCGCACGATGGCACGGTCGCAAAGATCGTCGGCGATGCCCTCCATGTGCTTTTCGGCGCGCCCGGCGAGCAGGCCGATCATAGCGCGCGTGCCGTTGCCTGCGCGCTCGATCTCGATGAATATGCCGAGTCATTCCGGCAACGTTGTCGAACAAAAGAAATCGCGCTTGGTATCACTCGGATTGGCCTTCATGCCGGGCCGGCGATCGTGGGAAATTTTGGCGGTGGACGATTCTTCGACTACACGGCCTATGGCGATACGGTCAACGTCGCGGCGCGGTTGGAGGCTGCCAACAAATACTTTGGCAGCCATGTCTGCGTCAGTTCATTTCTGGCGCAGAAAGTGAATGACTTTTGCGGGCGTCCAATCGGCGATCTCATGTTGCGAGGCAAGAGCGAAGCCATGCGCGCATTCGAACCCTTGCGGAGGGAAAAATTCGGGAGCGCGGCGACGAAGAGTTATCTGGAAGCATTTGCCAAGCTCCAATCGGACGACGCCGCTGCGATGGCAGCATTTGCGGCGCATGTCGGGAGCTATCCGGAAGACCAACTCGCCAGCTTTCACCTCAAGCGGCTCCTGAACGGGGAAAAAGGCACGCGAATTACCCTGCAATAATGCGGTTTAGCCCGCCGGTGATGCGGCTTTTCTTTCCGCCGGAATTGGAGAAGATGGCGCCGCATCCACATTGGAATCCACCTAAATGAATCTCCTCGTCCTTGCCGGTGACGGTATCGGTCCCGAAATTACCGCCGCCACGCTTTCGGTATTGCGTGTCGCTTCCGAGCGCTTTGGGCTCGGACTTCGGATCGACGAAGC
>ARCol0yngRDRAFT_1000032_pt1 | contig 24179 bp, 33 predicted proteins | sample AraColrhizospDNA_FD_9197 | JGI IMG/M metagenome (IMG submission 9197) | reverse complement strand
TATCACATTGGGTTTGCCTCATTTGTAATTTCGATACTTCTATTTACATTCTTGGACACTAAAAAACTCCACCAATTGTCATCTACTATCTTGTAATCTGAGACCTGAACTTCAACCGATGTTTCGTCGTCAGTATCTAAGAACGATAATCTTCCATCTTTTATTATTCCTATTAATTTCCACCTCTCCTTACCCGCCCTATTCCTATTGATGGCTACAGCCCATTCTTGATCATCTGGAATGGAAGGCATCCCGATATAGTCTACAATTTCTAAAATACCCAATCGTTTCTCTTCACAATATAATTTCTTATCTATAACATTTCTCCAGATATCAACGGCTCCTATTGTCCTATTATTTTCATTAATGTTAATCACTCCAAAATAGACCACCTTGTTCTCTGGGATGGTTGACATTAGACAAATAATGGAATCTAATTGCCCTATTTAGTTCTTGCAGAATCCTGCACTTTTTCTAGCAGGCTAGCCAAATTATCAATATGGTTGTTCTTTTTGAATTCAATGCCTGTTCTTTGACAATGAAGGCGATATGCATTTATGATTGAAAATTTAGGGTGAAACGATTGATACTGCCTCGTCAATTCCAAAATCAGTCCTTTCTCAATTAGACTATTTAGCGTATCACTCGTAATTTCAAGGGAAAGATTAAGAGCATTAGATATTTTGTCAAGTGGCGTTTTTCCATTAAGAATCAGAAATAGGAAACATTGCGCTTCAATTTCTGATAAATTAATCCATGATATAAGGGCCTCCTTAATTTTGTCAAATTTGTGTAGCGTCATTTTTTAAATTATTAGATTAACATCTTCAATGTTGTCAGGGGTTTACTAATAAATAATACGAATGAATTCTTAAAACTAACAAGATAAGAAGAGCTGCTAGAATGAGAATATTTCTTTATATTTTTCATGTCTTTTTTTGATATCATCGGCATTAATATTAACAATCTTTTCAACGCCATACTCCTCAATTGCAAACGAGCCCATAATATTTCCATGTAATACGGCATTTTTCAATATTTTTGAATCCACATTTTCATTTTGTGACAAGAACCCAATAAAAGCTCCACCAAAAGAATCACCAGCTCCAGTAGGATCCTTTATGATTTCAGTCGGATAAGCTGGTAGTGGGTAAAATTCATTATTATAGAAAAGCAGCGACCCATTTTCTGCTTTATTAATTACGGCAAACTCAGGACCTTTTGATACTAACAATCGAGCACAATTGAAAATATTGCTCTCCTTAAACAGTAATTTGACCTCTGATTCATTTATAATTATGCCATCAACTTTATTTATCATCCTCATCACCTCATCTCTTTTATTCATTATCCAAAAATCCATTGTATCACAAATTATCATTTTTGGTCCGGAAAATAATGCTAATACTCTCATATTTTGCACTGGATCATTATTTGCTAGATAAACATATTCTGAATCAACATATTCATCTGGTATTGTCGATTGGTAATTTGATATGACATTTAGCTCAGTTTTATTAGTGGTCCTTTTTGAAAGATCATGGTCGAAGGAAGAATCATAATGAAAAGTTTTTTCAGTTTGACTGATTTTTAAACCTCTAATATCAAGACGACTTCTTAGAATCTCCAGAAACGATGCAGGAAAATCAATTCCTACTATCGCCACTATGGATGTGGGTACGTATTTTGATGCCGAAATTGATGCAAATGTCGCAGTACCCCCCAACGTTCTTTCAACAGTATGAAATGGCGTACGAGTGGTATCTAATGCAATGGTTCCAAATACCGTTAGCATGCTGTTCAATCAATAACAACAATAAATAAGTGTTCAACAATATTTTGAATATTGAAGTCGGAAACAAAATATGATAAAATTGTTGTTGGCTTTTCTGGAGCCTCTGGTGTTATTTATGGAATACGACTCTTGGAGATACTTCACTCTATTAATATTCAGACATATCTCATAATCAGTGAGTGGGCAAAAAGAAATATAGAAACTGAAACACATAAAACTTTAGAATATGTAAAATCTCTTTCTTCTGTTAATTACGATAATTTCAAGCTAGACGCCGCCGTTTCAAGCGGATCATTCCTCCATGACGGTATGGTTATAGTACCATGTAGCATGAAATCCCTATCCAGCATTGCAAATGGTTATGACGATACTCTCATTTCTCGTGCTGCATCTGTTACCTTAAAAGAATCGCGTACTTTAATTCTAGTTCCAAGAGAAACACCTCTTTCGAGAATTCATCTTGAAAATATGATCAAGTTACAAGATGCCGGCGCGATCATACTTCCAGCGATGCCTGGCTTCTATCATAAACCATCCACTATTGATGAAATTATAGATCATTTGGTTGGGAAAATTCTCGATCAACTAAAAATAAAGCATGAACTTTTCACCAGGTGGAAAGATCAATAAATAAAATCCAGGCCTTGGCTTATTTCATTACTACTTCCAAAATGAATCGGCAAATTTAATGTCTAGATGTTCGTTTCTATTTTACAATCATTATGCACTTGTAATACGTAACATGTGTCTATCGATTCTTTAGTTAGGCCAATTTTATGTCGTATTAGAATTCAGACCTGATTTGAAGCGATTTATGCCAAACTTCAAATAAAACAACTTATTTAAATTTGTGAATAAAGATAATACACCACGGGTAAAGTTCGTACAGCCTTATCTTAGTAACGAGTATTAAATATTATCGATTATTTTTCCCATAATTGTAATTTTTCAATTTTTGATTTTCTCTTTGCTTGATAGAGCATTTCGTAAACTGTCTTATGAGATCTTCCATTGACTAATAACATTATTGCATCAAGAGCCAACTTTGTTTCTTCATAGTTTCCGATCAAAGAAACCGTATGTCCGTATATAGAAATAAATGTATTAGTTAACTCTTCTATATTTTTTCTAGCTTTACCTTTTTCACCGATTATTCTTCCCTTAATCCTATTAGTAGAATTGGTTGAGGTTGTAAAGTTACGAAGATCCAAAACCTGAAAGAGCGACTCTTCGTCTAGGATCCTAAATGCTCTTTCTGGAGAAAAACCATTTGAAATAGCATTGATAATGTCTCTTGCCTTTAACGCTCCATTTTCATCATAGTTTTTAGTTGTCGAAGCTATGGTTATTTGTCCGGTCTTACTTTCAACCTCAATTTCTACATTGCACATTTTGCAAATTTTAATCTTGGTTTTTCCCTTATTTCCTATTACAACCGGTATTCGTTCTTCGGGTATATGGAGTATTAATCTGAGATGTTCATCTTTATCCAAAATAGGCATAATTAGAAATAAAGATTTGTAATTATTTATTTATTGTACGAGATTTTCCACCTAATATGACTGTGTGAACCTATATATCATTAGAAATGGAACATCTGAAAAATACTTCACGCTTGATTTCTTTGCAAGGTTCATTTCAATTGCCTTGTTTACAGTTTCTTTTCCAGCTAAATTTGAGATTGTAGATTTTTTTAAATAAGATTCTATTTCAGATTCATCTACAATTTTATCCATCCAGTAGCTTTTTTCAATATTTATTGTAACATTATCATGATGAATTTGCTTATCAATCAGGTAAAGATCGCATATATTGACCATGATGGAATTTCGGTAATTCATTGTTCTAATTGCATATCTTTGGGATTGGCTTTTCTGTCCGGTATTTTCAATTGTCAAATGATATCTTCAATGATATGTATTTAGATAAGTTTTTTGTTTCACTATCTGATTAACTGTTTTAAATCAGTATAGTGTAAAGGATATTAAAGAATCTTCATTATCATTGTTTGTATTTTTATTATTAAGTAATAATACTATTAATGGACCATCAAATTAATTAGTCCCTCACGCATAATGATGACGTAGAAGAGATTGCCAAAAGACCTAGAATACATGAAGGACAAAAGGAATTTGGATTATGCTTCCATTTCAACTCATTATAGAAGAGTTCTTGTTGTCTGTATAGACCGAGACAATGATCTAGGCAAAAATGGTGGCGTAGAGACACCAGTCTTTGGAAGAGATCAATGTATTAGCGCAGGAACTAGGTTAGCAATTGAAGATCCAGAAGACGCTGACGCCAACTCAATCTTTGGCGCCGTAAAAATATATGAAGAGCTTGTAACAAAGGGATATGAAACTGAGGTTGCTGTTATTGCTGGAGCATATAATCGTGGTGTAGAAGCTGACGAAAAAATATCATCAGAACTAATAGCAGTATTATCTAAATTCAAAGCAGAGGGAATTGTCATTGTTTCTGATGGGGAGGACGACGAAACGGTAATACCGCTAATACAAGCTATGATTCCAGTGATATCTATACAAAGGATAATCATGCGACATAGTAGAAGCGTTGAATATTCATATGCAGTTTTTGGAAAATACATTAAGATGTTGATTTATGATCCAAGATATTCAAAGTTCTTTTTGGGCGTACCAGGTGCCCTCCTTATTGCCAGTGGATTTGCTACTATATTTGGTTTCACTAGAGAAGCCCTGGCACTAGTATTGAGCATACTGGGTGTTGCTTTTGTAATTAGGGCTTTTGACATTGACAAAGCAATTGGATCGCTTAATAGGACTACACCATCAACTTTCATTAGGATATTTTCTACATTTGCGGGGATAATGATTATTTTAGTGGGAATATCTAATGGGATATCAAGTATTCCAGACGGAGCAGTTCCAAAAGATGCTAGCATAACTGGGATTATCACAAATAGAATTGTAGTAGGAGACTTTGTTCATGGTTCAATAACTTTAATTTGGATAGGTCTCGGGACTATTTTCGGTGGGATACTTCTAAGCAATTGGTTTAAAGGGAGTATTAGAATTCTTTCGGATATCCTCCGATTGGTCATACTTGGTTTGATATTTATACCTGCAATTCAATTTACTTCAGTCCTTACTGAGAAAACTAATCCATTTAATCTTATTTCTTCGTTATTTATTGGTTTAGCGATTACGCTAGTGGCCACTACATTTTTGTTTCAATACTTCAGAAACAAGAAAGGTGGGGAACATTTAAAGCATTAGAACAATTCGTTTCATAATGGTTATTATATGATTTAAAAAAACTCAAGTAGAGAACATATGAAAAATTTTTTTTATGATCTCATTAATAATAATTGGTTTTATAGATTTTATGAACGTAAGCTAGAACACAAATAAAACAAGATTCTCTCCCGAGTCATGTTGCAATAATATTAGATGGAAATAGAAGATGGGCAAGATATCACTTCCTGGCAAGCAAGGGAGCACACACCATTGGCGCAGACAAGGCCGAACAGTTACTAACCTGGATCTACGATCTTAGAATTAAAATAACTACGCTATACGTATTATCAATCGAAAATATGGAACGTGACAAGAAAGAATTGGATGATATCTACGATTTGCTTAGAATAAAACTTGAAAAATTGTACGAAGATTCACGTATACATGAAAGGCAAATGAAGATAAAGGCTATCGGAAATGTAGAAGCCCTTCCAGCATCAATTAAAGATATCCTTTTTAAACTTGAGGAGGAGACGAAGCACTACGATCTCACATATCTAAATATAGCAGTTGCATATGGCGGACAGCAGGAATTAGTTGAAGCGATTCGAAAAATTGCTCGTGATGTGGAAAATAAGGAATTACAAATATTGGATATCAATGAACAGTCAATTGATTCGTATCTTTATACCTCACATTTGCCTCAACCAGAGCCCGATCTTATCCTCAGGACCTCTGGTGAAAAACGACTCAGTGGTTTTTTGTTATGGCAAAGTGCGTACAGTGAACTAGTGTTCATGGACGTATTTTGGCCTGAATTTAGAAAGATCGATTTAATGAGAGCTATTAGGACATTTCAGAGGCGCCGAAGAAGGTACGGAAAATAAGATAATATTGATATGGCAAGCTTTGCTTCTAAGATATCAATGCCAAATCATGGCGATTATAATCAGAAAGGCCAGTGGTTTTGCCATAAGTGGATCGACAAGAAGCATTGGTTAGAAATTCATGGATATCCTCCAGTTTCCACAAATATCGAATCAGATGAATTTGGTACCATACAAAACAGCTAGTTGAAATGGATTTTTTGTGTTGAAATTTAGTATGATGGAAGAAAAATCTGCAGGTTTTATTCTTGTCTCAGACAAATTCCTTAATTCTCGTTATTCCGTATTACTGCTGCATTATAGANCAGGTCACTGGGACTTCCCGAAAGGTAATATTGAAATTAATGAAACCGAAATGCAAGCTGCTACTAGGGAGTTGAGAGAAGAAACAGGTATAACAAAATTTAGACTGATACCAAATTTTAGATACACCTTAAGTTACAAATATGCCAGAAAATCAAGCTTGATTTCAAAACAAGTAATCTTATTTTTAGCATCAACTAATGTAAATAAAGTAAAAATATCGGATGAGCATATTGGTTTTAAATGGATTAATATTCACACTTCAGCCAATCAATTAACTTATTCTAATGCCAAAAATGCATTGCAATACGCCATAAATTTTTTACGTGAATTCCAATCGAACATTAATTATTAGATGATCACTATCTTCACTTGGTGATGTTAAGCAAGGATTCATATTTTTCATGCCAAATGACTTTCTTCAAGTCAACTTTATCGTAAAATTATATATGGAATATTTTTCATTCCGTGATAAAGGCAATTCAAGCTAATACGCCGGTGAACCTAAATCATGGAACACTTAACATTTTCTCGTTAATAGAATTCCTTTGACTTGAGCAATTTTGATAATGTTTTGTGCTTGTCTCTCGAATTTAAGATGGAGCGGCCTATTATAAGATAGTTACTCCCATTATCAATCGCTGATTTAGGGTTCCCTCCTTGAGTACCAATACCAGGGGAATAAATGGGAATTTTGGTAATGGACGTGATATGTTTCAAAGTCTTCAAATGGGTAGCTCCTACAATAATGCCATCAACCCTACTCTTTTTTGCATATTGTAAGAAGATTTCAAACATTGGCAAAAGTTTACTTTCTTTTGAACCTTTCTGCATTATATTCAAACCATATCCCTCTTTAACATTTTTATGGCTCATATAAACAAGTGAAATTACCCCCATTCCAAAATTGTGTGCAAGACGAACGAGGGATCTTAATTCAGTTAATCCAATTATTGGATTTACAATCACTGAATCGAAACCCATAGAATGTAAATATCTTAATGTTACATGATTTGTATTTGTGACATCGTTTAATTTTATGTCAGCTATCGATAGTAAACCATACGAATGTATAACTCTATTAATCTTTTGTATGATGTTCTTACTAAATGGTAGTAAAAGGTGAAAATTAATTTTAATAGCGCATAAATATGGATTGAGATGCCTTATTAAATTTTCAATATATTTTAAATTATGGTAACGTGATTCCAAGTCAAGGGCAAGTATTATGGAGCTTCTATTATTAGCCGATATTTTAGCAATGCGTTCTTTGTATGGGTAAACTTTATTCATTTACTTTCACAAGAGGATGAGCCCCAGATAATTTTATTAATTTGATGTAAATATATCCATGTTCTTCTATGTTATTTGTAAATATCGGATCTACTGATTTTAAACTAGAGTATTTTATAAAACAATGAAGCGGGTNGTCTGGAATTGTAGTATAATAGAAGTAGGAGATTCCGTCAGATTCAGCCATATTCAGCGCTGTCCCTACAACATATTTGGATTTCTTTGTACTCTTAAATACAAATAGCGGAAGTGGTGATTCCTCGTATATCATTTTATATGAGGCTATTTTTACAAGACTTTGGAAATTACTCAGTTTGATTGGCTCATAATTTGAATTCTTTACACGTTTTGGTCTACGCCAAAAGATTGCCGGAAATTTTTCAACTGATATAACCGGAGAATACATGACTGCTGGATTTTGTATGTTTTCCACTATTGCTACATCTTCGTTTCCATTGCTGTTTCTATATGCAAGATATTGACCATGGCTACTATGTTTGACATAATATATTACAGGTATGCTATTGAGAAAATCAATCTGTGTTGCCAATAAATCTTCTTTGCCAGATTTGAATGAGAATGAAAGAAGGGGTGTTCGTTCAAAAGCGCAGACGAGTCTGCCAAAATCGTGGATTGTTGAAACTTCTATAAAGAAAGGCGATTTAAGTTGCAATGCTGTACGTTCTTTAACAACAGTATTAAAATCATACGAATAAAGGAGGTTTATTCACACAAATCACACCTGAACGTTGAATTAATTGCCAATCCGGCGATCTATTATTTCGTTAATGTCCACTCCGGTTCCTATGAGAACTGCCTTAACACCTAGACCGTCTTCTATCTTCTCGATGAAACCTTTTGCTTGAGACGATAATTTGGAGTATTCATTTACCCCAGCACAATCTGGAAAGACTACGTCTAATTTAGTAACAGCGATTTGGGTTGCACCATTTATCATTACCGATTTCTTAGCCAACTCCATATTAAAGGGGGAAGCTCTTCGTTGTCTACCAGTTACACTTCCGTATTCTAACCAACCCAATTTACTTGCTTCTTCGGCGCTAATTTCATTTTCTAAAGGCCCACCTCCTACTCGGGTAACATATGACTTAAAGACAAGGATTACATCATCGACCTTCGTTGGTCCTATACCAATATCAGAACATATTCCAGAAGCAGTAACGTCTTTGGAGGTTACAAACGGATAATCACCATGGTATAATGACAGAAAGGTTCCCTGCGTTCCTTCTATGATTACATTTTGGTTTTCGTCAATTGATTCATTTACAATGTTAGAAACATTTCCAACGTATTGCTTTAATTCATCTATGTCTTTGGCTAATTTCAGGATTCTCAATGCGCGATCGGAATTTGCCGGACCGTACCACTTCCAGTAGTGCCAACTATTTTCTTTAGGTGCACATCGTTCATATCGCGCTTCATGTGGGATTCGTGAACAATTCCACATTGACTGTCTATTATTATTCTTTTTTCCGCATTATATTTCTGTGATTCCTCCCTCAAAACTTCTGGTGTAATTAGGACTCCGGCGCCAATCAAGAGTTTGGTTTCAGGATTCAAAACGGCACTTGGCAACATGCGAACCTTGAAACTTTGATTATTGTAAACAAATGTATGACCAGCGTTTGCTCCAACTCCTCCTCTTACAGCTATTTTTGGGTCATCTTTAATCGATAGGTAAGCAATAATCTTTCCCTTTCCTTCATCGCCATAAAATCCCCCTACTATTACAGTGCAGGTCATTTTCAGATCCAATTGTATTAAGAGTAAATATAAGGATAATCAAGTTGTGAGCTAGCTAGCTGAGTTAGAAAATTGTATTTAAATAATTCAGAAATTCTAACAATTTAGAATTTGTCACATTGTGTGGTTTGACCATGTTTAAAACGCGCGACGATTAGTGCATTTCACTGACACAATTTTATATAGTCGATTTGAAATAATGATACTATTTAAAATGGATTACGCAAAGTTGTGCAAACAGATATTAGAACTGGATCCAAAAATTCGTTTTGCAGGTGTATGTGATGAATCGGGTGAAATAAAATTTGGCGGTCAACGTGAAGGACTTGTGAATTTATTAACAGCTGAGGAAACAAAAAGATCAAATTTGCAAGCTCTTGCCAGATGGGGTTTACGCAATTCCTTAGCATCCAAAGTGGGCAAAGGAAAATATGCGATGGCAGAGTATGAAAAGATAAAACGAATAACCGCCCCGCTAGATAGCGATCATCTCCTGCTAGTTACTACCGAAGTAAATGCAGATCATCAAAGTATAATTAAGAATGTTTTGGAATTAATTCAAACATAGTCAACAGTAAATTTAATCTGTCTTTTTGGTTGTTGTCGAGTAAAAAAGTTCACTCGAATCTAGTCTTCCTTTATCCATTGATGTTCGTGTTCTGTGTGCTCATGTGATGCTCCTACACCAGTTACAGCACCCATGAAATCACCATACACGGCTATGACATCCTTTAAGTCTGAAAGCTCCTTAAGAAATTCTAATGTTAATTTGTTGTTAAAAGCGTAATGCGTTCCGCTATCATGTATTGTCGGATTCATCCCAGTTTTGGTAATGATATAAGTTCTCATTTCTTCAGAATTTACCTCAGGCTTTGTAAAAACCTCTATCAAATAAAAAGGGTCCTTTCTTGGATTATTGCGTATTCGCATTAACAGATCATGAATGAGTTTGGGATGAACCTTCGGAAGATGAATTTCATATAGAGTATGTAGCCCTTCAAACACTCTTCTTATTTCATTGAGTTCTGACATTATTATTTTCAATTAATAATATACCTCTCAAACTATATGAGCATTTTTGAACATCTCGATTACTAAGAGTTATTTTTTAGTTCATATGGGTCTTCAGAAATTGAATGGTTTATTTGTTTCCTGACCATTCTAGGACTCATCATGAATGGAGAAATCGTCTCAGTTCAAGTAAATCAATATCGAATTGATAAGTAAAACTGACAACGTAAGTATAATGTGATACCTTATAGTCTCTGATTACGAAGCAGTAAATAGAAATAGTCCATTAAATATGTTAACGATAGCTTAGAGTTGATATCAAGTAATGTACTCAGATTCCAATAAAAATAGCATAGAAAATTTGCTTTTCATTATCGCGAATTTACCAGATTTTCTGAAATTGCCAATCTGTCGAACTAAAATCAAGGAATTAGTGGAAATGACTGAAGCAGAAAAAAAGGAGGCTATCATTAGAAGTTTAAATTCTATGACCATGATACAACCAGATAAGCTAACTGGATTAACTAAAATATGGATGAAGGCGATATCCGAGATAGAACCCGATCAACTTACCCAGATATTGTATTGTTATCTTAGGATATTAAAGAGTGTTAACCTTTTTAAAAAATTTGATCCGAAAATGATATTAAATGAATTTTTTTCGCTTGAAGTGGATGAAAGGAATAAACTACTGGTTTGTCTTAGGGAGGCTTTATTTCTGAACCCAGATAGAGAAACTATTTTGAAAACTATTCCTATGAATATTGCTAAAGTGATATTCAATTAGGGTGTTTCAGGATTTTCAGGATTTTTTTTCAATTCTTCAACTTTGTCTAGACCAAAGAAAGCTCTTTCATATTTTTTTAATGCCTTCCTGTGTTCTGGTAATGACATGTCTAAATGCATTTCATTAATCACCATAACTCCATAAGTAGTCCATTCCTTCCAACACTCATTGCACGACGGATACTTTAATGAGGAAGCGTCCTCAACATCACTTTCATCAAAATTTTTACCACATTTTAAGCAATTCATTTACTGATGATGATGATTAAAGGATATTTTATTGTTTTATTGAAATGAATCAATTCAAATTAAATAATGAGGTTTTTTATAACTATGATACTTCCTAATATGGTCCCTCATCATTTCCATACCTTCAAAATCCACATTGCACTTTTTACATTCATATATATGATTATCATGCATAGTTTGAAAATGGCTCATCAGACTTTCCAATGTACTAAATTTTTCTCCACAAAAAGTGCAGGAACTTTTCTTTAATAAACTAAATTTGCGAAAATTTAACACAATTAAAGGGAGGTTTTTTAGTATTTATATTATTATCATTTTCGAACAAAGGTCTGGATAAAAACTATTGCATGATGCGCACGCTCAAAATAATCAAATTATTATTGTCCCTTTTACAAATATGTTTTTGAATCTCTAATGACTAATCCAGATCTCAAATTCTATTCACGAAATACAGAAGATGTTGCAAGGGATTTGGTAGGCAAAATACTAGTAAGATTGTATGACGATGGAACCAGAAGGGTGCAGCGACTATCTGGATTAATATGTGAAACTGAAGCATATGGTTCAAAGAATGATCCTGCAAGTCATGCGTATAAAGGCGTAACGAATAGGAACTCAATAATGTTTAGTGGAGTTGGTAAAGCCTATGTTTATTTTATTTATGGAATGCATCATTGTGTGAATGTTACTGCCCATTCTCCGTGCAGTGATGCAGGAGCAGTATTGATTCGATCGTTGATACCAATCGACGGAATATATACTATGATGCGACTTTCTAATGTAGAAAGCAAATTCAAAATAACAAATGGACCGGGCAGATTGACAAAGGCACTGGACATAAACAGGTCCCACAATGGCCTCAATCTATCTGATAAGCAATCTACATTGCAAATAGAAAATGGTATAAAGCCCAAACAAATTGTTACGACTACAAGAGTAGGTATAAGCAAAGCCAAGCAAAGATATTGGAGATTTCTACTTGGCAATGATTAAGCAGCAAAAGGTAAAATTCTATAATATTTCGGTCGCTATTATGCTTAATTACCAATATTTGGCCTTTATCTTCTCGATTACCATTTCGTGTTCGGGGCCTTTTCTTCGGGCATATCTTTCCATTGCGCCTAGAGGAACACCTCCAAGAGTTCTTGCCAATCCTGCAAAAAAGAAATTCTTTATTGGATTATCACGGCCCACCTTATGCATAAATTTCTGAATTCCGTATTTGAAATTATGTTGCCATGTTTTGTACATGACTCCCAACTTGGCAGGGTCCATTGTATTTCCAATATCAAAGAATTCCGATTTTTCAAGTAGCCCAATAGGAACAAATGTCAACGGAGTTGTTGTAAACTTAGAATCAGGCTGTTCCATTTCCAAAGAATGAATTAGTTCAATAGTTTCCCAGCTGTCTTCAACAGTTTCATCATTGTCTAGTCCCATTATTAGCGTAAACGCTGGAACCCAATAGTTTTCATTTAATGTCTTTATCCCATTTTTTACAACCCAATGCCATTCCGATGGCTTAAATGGAGATAATTTCCTATCTGCATATTTTCCAATTAGTCTAATACTTCCTGTTTCAAAACCACACTGGATACCTATCATATTATCTGGTGACGATTTAATTATTTTTGAAATATTGGGTATTAGTCGCTCGTCAGCGATTGCGCCAGCAAGAGTGCCGTGGGTTGGATTGGTGTGTTCTATACCAGTGGACATTATTCCAGAGAATAATTCTTCTAGGGCTTCTCTGTTTGGCTGCATGTTCTTGGTTGTTCTTGGATTCAAACCATATACGAAAATATCATCACTATGTACCCACGCATTCTTTAATCCACCATATTTCATATTGACTTCTATTTCTTTTACGACTTTCTCGACCGGATAATACCTCAAAGGTCTGAGAGTTACATCGCAAAACTTGCAGCCACGTCCACAGCCTCTCATTACTTCAATCATTCCATGCATACTAGGGTTAATTATGGTTGGAATTTCATCAACAGATGGCTCATTCCAATAATGTATAAATCTACCATGATACGTCTTATCGCCTCTTTCAAATTCCTTTATCTCAACTTTGAAAGGATTTTTCTTGAATGGATTTGCAGTTTCAAGCTCATTATTGACTAGTGCATCAAAAAACTTTGCCCCAGCGCCATCAATTTCCGGACCTATTCCACCCAAATCACCTTCCACGATTCCATACAAACCATATTCTTCAATTTTTGCAGGATCGTAATTGTATTGCCAAGTTCCGGAAGCACCTGCTACCACTTTTGCTTTGCTTCCATTTTTTTCCTTTGCTCTGTTAATTTTCATATGGAGATCCTTATTATAGAATTCGTCATATGAGATCTGTTTTCTCCCATAAGTGAAAGTCATAGTTACAGGACCCATGCCAAGAGGATCCATTTCATATGTCCCTACAACTTCAGTTTCGGGGCCAATGAATTTCTCTATATAATCTGGATGTGCAACTACTACATCCTCTTTGTTATAACCGTCCCTGATTAAGGAAGCTTCTACTTTCCTGAGCCCATAAGGCGCATAATTTGCAACCCCATTATGATGTGATATTGGATTACAAATGAAATCAAACAATAATCTTGGGGTAACTTGATTGCGAAGGATTTTGTATACTAAAGTGTCATGTGACCTATTTGGATCAATAGCAGGTGCGCAACCAAAAAAAGATGCTAACGATATGCCTCGATATGGAGACATTAAAGTTCGATCTGCAGTAAGAACAATCTTTGGATATTTCAAGTGGTCCTTATACATACGTTAAAAACGAAGATTTTAAGTTTTCCAAATTATACAAAATATATTTGAAATTCTTACTTTAAAATGATTCTCAGAGTATCATTATCTTGCAATATGTGATCCAATCCTACCTTTTGGGAACTAAACTTAACGCTGCTACCCCAAACATAAGCGTACTTAAAGTTCTTGACAAAATTTCTGTGAATCTTTAGACACACATCACGAATAGTACAATTTTGTTTCATTATGAGAGGCTCATTATCCATTTTATCCCCTCTAGGTTTGAGGAAAATTCTAATGAAAGTCAATTTTTCATAAATGGACCTTTTCAAATTCTCAACGTTTATTTTACGATCGGCAGAGATGGGGATAAAACCTCGTATCTTATAATCAATTTCTGAAATGAAATTACTATCCACCAAGTCGATTTTATTCAATACCACTAATGCAGGTACGTAAATCCTATTACCAGAAACTACGTCTATTAATTGTTCAACGGTTAAGTTTGGTTCCTTGATTATTATGCGCCCGTTATTTATGCCATGGATCCTGAGCACTTCGCTGACTAAATTATTTGGGATATTAGACACTTGGTTGTGAATGGATAAGCCGCCATGATGTCCCTTTTCTATAAAGACTTTTGGAAGGCCCTTGTTAATCCTTATTCCAGCTTCATGAAGTTCTGTCTCCAACGTCTTTAAAAGCTCTGGTTGGAAAACATCTAATACAATTAGTACCAGGTCTGCATTTCTTGCAACTGAGAGGACTCTCCTTCCAAAGCCTTTCCCCTTAGATGCGCCTTCTACTATTCCGGGAAGATCAAGCACCTGAATTTTAGAACCATTGTACTGCATCATTCCTGGCACAGCAGTTAGAGTAGTAAATTGATATGATCCAGTACGCGAATTGGCATTTGTTAATGCATTCAGTAATGTTGATTTTCCTACGCTAGGAAATCCTACAAGAACAACTGAAGCATCGCCAGACTTTCGAACGTCAAATCCCTCATTTTCCTTGCCTGATGAGACAGTTCTCCCGTGCTTATTTTCATCTAAATCGCGCCTGAGTTTTGCTATTTTCGCCTTGAGTATTCCGATATGGAATTCGGTTGCCTTGTTTATTTGAGTCCTATGAATCTCGTCTTGTAATGCTTTAATTTTTTCAGGAATTCCCAGGGTAAGACCACCTATGGTATTTTTCTTTCATTTGATAAATATTTTTGTTCATTCATCATGCTAAAATCATTATGGAAAATCTGAAAAATAATCTACTTATTAAATCTGTAATATAGAAAATTACATTTCTATTGTTGTACGGTCTTTTTCCTCCCATGAAAAAAGATCACAATTGGTATAGGCGACAGAATTAATCCGATCAGTACATAATTAATTGGCGGTATGAGAAAGATTCCCATTTGCGGAATAACTAATTTGACTTTTCCAATGAAATTATTAGAGTTTATCGGAAAATCAACCCCAGGTATGGAAACAGGGCTTGAATCGCCTTTTGTTATTATTATCTTCTTGCCATTTTCCGATGTTATTTCAGCAACACGATGCACTATTATTCTATCTTCCCCCGCCGGCTTATTGAATACTATGATGTCGCCCACTTTGGTGCTATTAAACCCGTGTCCATCGCCGATAATTACGAGATCATTTATCTTCAGCGTTGGAAGCATTGTATCGCTAGAGATTACAAACAATGGCAATGGATTATCTGATTCAATTTCGAAGTAATGGTAAATTGAAATAATAATTAGAATTCCTAAGACAAAAACTATGATGTCTTTGATAATAGTTGGAAGACGTGATTTTTCATCTAACAAATTATGAAAAATTATTTATGTAGATCAGATAAATCTTTAGATTTTTATTATTAAGGGGCAGCTCAGTCTAATGCCTTTTCATCATATTAGATGATTATTAGTTTAACTCTGAATCTTCACCGCTGCCATAATCCTCTTGATTTTTTTGGTATTTAATATAATCGTCGATTGCTGAGTTTGCTTGCAAATCTGCGTAATAATTTTCAGTTCTCATGATGTGTCTATATTCAACTACATCAAATAATTTTTCAAGATTGGAAACTTCCATTGACATGTTTTTTAATTCTAGATTTCTGATTTTGTATTTTTTTGAGCGTTGATTAACTAACAAATTGCTATCTGATTTGATTCGAATCAACTTAGTTTGGAAACTGCATATTTGTAACGCTCTCTTTAGAGCAAAATATTCTGCTTGATTATTTGTCTTTATTCCAATGAATTCTCTGTAACTAAATACTCTCTTCTTTTCCTTAATGCCAATTATTCCTATCCCTGAAAGCCCAGGATTTCCCCTACTTGAACCATCAATGTAAATCTCGTGCAATAAAACTCAATATTGATGCCTTAATATAACATTAACAATAGCTATCTAACAATCAAATTTAGCATTGCAATTTTTCAGGTCTATTTTTGATGAAATAGACTGGACCTTTTTCAATTATATTAAAGTACATTTTTTAAGTTATTGAGCAGGTGGAAATGAGTGCCTAAAAGAAGAGTAAAAGAAGACAAACCAAAAAAGAGAATGAGCAAAAAACATATCCTAATACCGCCGGTTATCATTGGTGTTGCGACGCTTTCTGGACTTCTTATAATGCATTTCTTTCCGGCTCCCACACCAGTTAGTGTATGCCTCAGATCACATCACGAAACCTTCAATGTGCACCCAAGGATAGACGTGGATGTTGATGGACAGAAAAAACTATTACCAGATACTCTTGGTAAAACTAAAGATGGAAAGGAATGCCTTAGAGTTATACATTCAGACAATATAGGCAACGAACTTCACGTTCAATTTGTCCGTCCGGTGAAATTGACGATGGGCGATTTCATGAAAATATATACCTCTGGTAACAATACAATCCAGGTAGTAGATAATACAACTGGAAAGTACACGTATCAGAATATTAATTTGGCTGATTATAATGTAGACTATTCATACTATTCTGGGAACCAGTTTGTTAAAATCAACAATCTAACAATTTCTCCACCCCTTAGTGATACATTCCTTGGAAAGATTTCACTAGTCTCCAAATAGATATAAATAGATAGTATCATTTTTGATAAGGATTGAGTAAATCGGCAATAATCATAAAGGGTGATGGAACCGGACCCGAACTAGTCGATGCAATGGTTAAGGTTTTGGAAGAGTGTAATTCAAAAATTAAGCTAATTCCATGTGAAGCTGGATCGGAATGGTGGACAAAGAACGGCGGCAATTCATATATTTCTGACGAAGTCTGGCAACTTTTGGAGAATTCTGACGCTTGTTTTAAAGGCCCAACCACTACGATACCCACTTCTCAAGCACCAAGAAGTGTAGCTGTAAGCATTAGGCAGAAATTTAACCTCTATGCTAATGTTCGTCCAATTAAAACATACAGGAATTCTACACATCAATTAGATTTTGTATGTGTAAGAGAGGCAACTGAGGGTCTCTATTCTGGTATAGAATTTAAGATTGGTGAAGATTCTGCTATTGCTATAAGAAAAATAACTAAGGAAAAGCTGTGAAAAAGTTGTAAGGCATGGATTTAAACTGGCTGTTGAAAATAACTTTAAGAAAATTTTTGTAATCACTAAGAGGAACATCTTGAAAGAAACTGATGGAATATTTTGGAAATCTGTGCAAGAGATACAATCCGAATTCAGTGAAATTTTTGTAGAGGAATATTATATAGATAATATGACGCAACAATTAGTTAAGAATCCTGAACGGTTTAACAAAAGTATATTGCTAAGTACGAACTTGTTTATGGACATTGTTTCTGAATGTGCTTCTGGACATGTTGGTTCTATTGGGAACGTTTACTCTGGTAACTATGGGGATGATTATGCAATGTTTGAACCTGCGCACGGGAGCGCCCCTAAATACGCCGGTTCTAATAAAGTAAATCCTGTTGCTACAATACTGTCTGGTGCGTTGATGGCCAAGTACCTTGGAGAGCATGAGATTTGCAACGCGATTTTTACTGCTACTGAAGAAACAATAAACGATGGGAAATCGTTAACTTATGACCTGGGAGGTTCGGCATCTCTGAGTAAGATGGCTAATGAGATAGGAAGTAGGTCTAAGCAATATCTACCATGATATAGTAAATAACTATGTTGTAATGAATTAACTTATGGATTTAATTCAAAAATCTGAAGTCTTTCATAAAATAATTCCTTTTGCGCTACTTTTCTCACACTAAGATTATTTTTCGAAATAAATGTAGCCAGTTTTTTAGTGTCGGTAAGGTTTGATATCAGAAATAGGATCTTACCGTCATTGGTTAGCTTATCAATTGCACTTTTAATAAAGTGAATAGAAACTTCGATACCTGTAGGTCCACCATCAACGTTCTTATCAACATGTATTAACCTATTTGGAAGATATGGCGGATTAAACACAATCAGATCAAATTTTACGTTACATAATGCAGATGCAGCATCACAACAGATAACTCTACTATTCGCTGACATCATTAGCAGTCGTTTTAATGAACAGAAATCTATATCCGTTCCTACGGTGATACTATAATTCTTAGACAATTCTCTTAAAATGGTTCCACTACTGGTACCTATCTCCAGTGCGAAATCACCATGATAATGGCTAACTATGCTGGCTAAGAAAATAGTATCGTCGGATGGGCTATACAATGCAGATCTGCTCTAATTTCAAATCTATAATTGTACCAAATATTGACAATTATAATTATCTTATTGCTTAAGATCAATTAATTTGTTGCATAATTTTACTAGACTTTCAGCGTCCAATTCATCAATTTTATTATAGTTAACGGGGTTGTCTGCCAGTAAGGATATTATTTTCTTGTTTCTGCGACTAAAAAGGTACTCTAGGCTGAAGATGATATCTTTAGTCATTTTCTTTGTATTCCTCCTTAATCTCACAACTTTAGATTCGATTTGCGGAGGCGGTAAGAAGGAATCTTTCTTCACATCGAAAAGTGGCTCAACGTCAAAGCAATATTGGGAAATTACAGAAATGACCGAAAAATTTGGATCACCTGGACGCGCTATTAATTTTTCCGAAAACTCCTTTTGGACCATCAATATCGCTTCCCTGAATTCACGGAATGAAAGCCACTTTACTACCTCTTTTGATCTAGAATATGGTACATTGGATAAGAAAAAATCAAATTCAATATGACATTTTTCAAAAAAATCTTCATTGAAAATCTTGGCGTTTCTCTCGTTTGATAGATAGCTTTTTGCTTCTGAATAAAGTTCCTTCTCAATTTCATAAGAGTATACCGCATAAACAAGCCTTGAAATTTCTTTTGTTAAGTAACCGTATCCGGTACCGAGTTCTAACACTACATCTGTTTTTGCTACATTACAAGATCCGATTATTTTTGAAATGATGTTAAAGTCTACTAGAAAGTGTTGACCAAGATAGATCCTTTTGTCATCGTCCAACGAATAGAGTCATCCTAGTTTCTTTTGTAATTTCTTCAATTATTCTTTTTGTTACTAACTTATGTATATCTTTCAGACCAATTCTTGACTGTATATCAGAAAAGGACGTAAATTTTTCTTTTTCTCTATCATTTATTATACTCATCATGTATGTTTTTCCTATCCCTGGTATCAGCTCAAGTGAATGAATTCTAGGAGTAATTGGTTGAGCGGTGTTAATATATGAAACAAATCGTTCCTCATTTGCGAGAACTATCTTTTCGACAATGGAAGGGAGCTCATTCTTTGCAGATTGTGAAATAGAATCGTATTGTAATTTCCCGAGAACACTCAGTATCTTGTTTCGCCCCTCCTTCCCAATATACACTCTTTCACCTATCTCAAAATTAACATTTTGAACACCAAGCAATTCTAACAAAGTTAGGCGATTTTCACCCATGGCTTGAATGATAATTCCTTCTTTGCCCCTTATTGTTCTCGATTTTCCTCTTATAGAGAAATCTAGGACGTAGGCATATTCTTCAAACTTGTGACTATGGACAGTATAATCATGACTAGTACTTTTATGATAGTTATCTTGATTGGCAGAATCCAATTACTTGCAATAATGTACTGCGTACTTTTTAAGTTTCATGTACCGACCTAATTTTCTGAAGTATACTTTCTGATGTCGAGGTTAAGATTAATTTTTTCCAACCAAATGTAAAAGCTCTTATTTCCTCTAAAGAGGAAGGCAAAATATTTACAACTTCTACTGCCTCGTCTTCTGTAAGACCACATTCATTTACCAACTCTCGAACAAGTTTTTGTGCTTGTTTTCTGGTTATTTTTGAGAATTTGTTTACATAATCATGAGTCCATCTCTGAATTTGATCCATCTCATCAACTTGCTTGATTTCCAAAATCTCTTTGACATCTGGCAGTGTTACAACTTCTTTTTTTGTGATTTTTGTCAACAGCAATACCTTCTATTTTATAGGCCTAATGTGATTTAATTTAGTTTGCAAGTACTTTTGTTTATCGCCAACCAGAATTCCTACCTTTACAGTTCTTCTTCCGATATCTTTGATATAACCAACTCTTCCTTGAAACCTGCGATGTGGAGTCGTTTTATGCTCTCTTGGATCAATAATTACTACCACTTTATCTCCTACAGAATAATTAATAAGCAAATGTGAAAGTCCCCTTGACAGTTTACCCTTAGTAAAAATATGTCTGGATTTCCTCCTAATCCCGTGAGATTTTGGCATATTGGATCTGATGTTTGTCCATAATTTAATATTATCTGGCACTCAAAATTTTATGTTCAATGGGTTAAAGTTTTAGAATTTCAAATGACGCTCACATTCATAATTTGCTCTGTTATTTTACTTTTGAGGATCTCCGATTCCTTGTTCATTTATGGTAAATAATATTTCTCTCTCGGAATGATATGGACTATCTACCATTCTTGCAATTCGATTTTTGCCAGCTTTTTTTAGATAGATACGATATGTACTAGTGTGTGCCATAACATTGCCTCCAGTTGCCTTGTTAGGATCGCCAAAAATTGCATCTGGTGAGGATTGTATTTGGTTTGTTATTACCACTGCTATTTTGCAAGTTTCAGCAATTCTTAAGAGTATATGTAATAACCTGTTAATTCGCTGCTGTCTTTCTGACAAGAATGATCTACCAAGAAATTCGGCTCTATAGTGCGATACTATGGAATCAACAATCATGATTTTTATATTATGNAAATTAATAATATTAGCAGATTCCTGAATAATCACNTCTTGNTGGGAACTATTGTATGCCTTTGCAACAATTACGTTTTCAAGAACATGCTTAGGATCAATTTTTCTTGCGGAAGCAATGGAGGCAATTCTTTCAGGTCTAAAGGTATTTTCCGTGTCAACATATAGAGCTCTGGATATATTGTGTTTGTCTTCCGCCTCCTGTACAGTAAGGCAAAGTGTGTGACAAATCTGGCTTTTTCCAGTACCGAATTCGCCATATAGCTCCGTAATTGCCCTCGTTTCTATTCCACCCCCAAGCAATTCATCCAAATTTTTTGAACCTGTCGTAATACGATATTCTGATTTTCTTTTTTCATAAAGTTGGTTTGCAGTAATAAAGGGTTTGTCAAAAACACCGATATCTTCTAATAATTCTCTTGCCCTGTTACAAAGAAACGTACATTTTTCCATGGCTATTCCAGTAGCCTCAGCGATATCTATGGGGCCACGTATGACTAGGTCTTTAATGGATCTAAATCCAGCCTCCTTCAAAGAAGATTTAGTTGCCGGACCAATGTCATTTAAAGTATCTATATCAAATATTCCGTCATTACCATTGTCCGACAATTTGTATATCAGATAATACCTTCTAGTTTGGTTTGATTAAATGTTATTGTCAATTGTCTTCTAGCATAGTTACCATGCATCTTCAGTTTTTAGATAGAATTATCTTTGCCAATTCTATTGTTCCTTCAATAGTGTGTACTGCGGACTCAACTGGGGATAGATTTCTTGAAATTAACTCCTTGGTTGTATTGGGGCCTATACTTATCAAAGCATCGACATTTCTTAGATGTCCTATAACATTCAGAAGCATATTATCCATAATGGAGAAGAAAAAACGAACCGCCGATGGACTTGTAAAAATCAGCACTTGTACTTTCTTGTTTTCCAATTCCTTCGAAAATTCGATCCAAGTTTCATTTATTGTTTCAATTTGTGGATGGTATAGATAAAATTCATCCAAGATTATACCCATTGAACCCAATCTGTCCTTTAGAAATGAATTTGAGGCACCACTCCTTGGTATCATAATTCGAGTACCAGGTTTCGGCGACAGTCTTTCTATTAGTTTTACAATACCATTTGATGAATAATCGCTTGGCAGCCATTTTACATAGATATCATTGACTTCCAGTTTTTTTCTTGTTGACGGACCGATTGCAATTACATCGCTTTTCTTTAATTGTTCCCCCAGAAGGTGTGTTAGATTATTTTCTCTCACCATCCCTACAAAAATTTCTACAGAATTAGGGCTCAGAAAGACATAGTAGGCATATTTTTTAGTGCAAATATCGATGAATTTTTCAATAAATTGACGCGATTCTACAGGAACAAGCTTCATAGTGGGTAGAGAAATTGGTGTACCGCCTTGTTCTTTCACTATTCGTATAAAATCACTATTGTTTTTTTCTCCACGTGTTATTGCTATTGTTTTACTAAAGAAAATTTTTCTCAATATTATTATGAAAAGTAGTTATGATAAAAGCATTAAGACTAACATTTTTTCATATTGGAATAATTTACCACTTCGATTCAATCGTTGGGATCCATTCAATTTTGTTTCGAAGTCCGACTACATTTCCAACAATAATTATTGTCGGGGAATGAACCTTATTCTGTTTGACTTTTTTTTCAATGTTATCCAAATTCCCTATTATTACTCTTTGCTTAGTGGTGGTGGCATTTTCAATAATTGCAATTTTAGTCTCATTAGACATTCCTGAGCTAATAAGCCTCCTAATAATATACCCCAATTGTTCCAGGCCCATGAAAATCGCTATTGTATCTGCAGCCTTACACACTGAGCTCCAATCTATAGTCGACCTTTTTTTACTTACCGATTCATGTCCTGTCAATAAGACTACAGATGAGGAATGTTCCCTATGTGTCAACGGTATTCCTGCATAAACTGCTGCCCCATTCAGTGAGGACACTCCAGGGATTATTTCAAATTTGATATTGTTATATGATAGAAATTCAGCCTCTTCTCCTCCACGTCCAAAAATAAATGGATCGCCACCTTTTAACCTCAATATTTTCTGACCTTCTTGAGCATACTTCATCATCAATTCGTTTGTAATGTCTTGACTGGTACTCGGATCACCTGATTCTCTGCCAACGTATACTTTTTTTGAGTGTTGACTAGCAAGTTTGAGAATCCTTTTATTTACTAACCTGTCGTAAAGAATAACATCACATTTTGATAATAGTTTGTATGCTTTCAAGGTTAACAAATCCGGATCACCCGGACCTGCACCGCAAATATACACCTTGCCTTTCGGTTTCACTTTTGGTTGTTCCATTTATCTAGTGCATTTCTCCACTCAATAGCAAAATCTCCAGCTCCCTTCGCTAGCAAATCATTTGCCATGTCCATTCCAACTTTGGAAGAGTTTGAAATGGCATCAGATTTTTTTATGCTTATTGATTGCGAACCATCGGCAGAAAAGACTGAGGCATGCAATATTATTTTATCTGTTCTTAAATTAGGTAATGCTATAGCACCTACAGGGAATCTGCAACCGGCATTCAGCTGAAATATCAAGGACCTCTCCGCATCTATGGCATATTTTGTTGGTTTGTCCTCAATCATCTGTAGCATAGTACGTATCTTCTTGTTATCCTTTCTACACACGATTCCTATCGCGCCTTGTCCCGGAGCGGGAACAAAATCTAGGTAATTAAATCTCTGAACTATTTGGGTGCTTAGACCGAGTCTTCTTAGTCCAGCTTCTGCCAGAACTAGAGCTTCGAATGCTCCATTCATGCATTTTTTTACACGAGTCTCAACATTACCTCTTATTGGAATCACTTCTACATTTGGGTTCTTCCTTTTTATTTGAACAGCTCTTCGTAAAC
>ARCol0yngRDRAFT_1000030_pt1 | contig 25225 bp, 26 predicted proteins | sample AraColrhizospDNA_FD_9197 | JGI IMG/M metagenome (IMG submission 9197) | reverse complement strand
AGGCCGCCGATCTTTCCGGGTTCGCCCGCGGCTTCCGGCTGTCGACCGAATTGGTGGCAGGCGTGCTTGTGGGCGCGGTGATTGGCTGGCTGCTCGATCGCTGGCTGGGCATTTCGCCGTGGGGGCTCATCGTGTTTCTTCTGCTCGGCTTCGCGGCCGGCGTTCTCAACGTGATGCGGGCGGCTGGGGTCGTTCGCGACAGGCAACTGGACGACGACTAGCACTCATGACCGTTGATCCTATTCACCAGTTTCAGATCACCAATCTCTTTCCTGTCGTCAAGATCGGCAATGTAGAGATCGCTTTCACCAATTCCGCAGCTTTTATGATGCTCGCGGTCGTTGGGCTCACCGTATTCCTGGTCGGCGCGACAGCCAAGCGCAGCCTGGTGCCGTCCCGCCTGCAGTCGGCGGCGGAGATATCTTACGAATTCGTCGCCTCGACGATCCGCTCGACCGCCGGCTCCGAAGGGATGAAATTCTTTCCCTTTGTCTTCTCGATCTTCATGTTCGTGCTGACGCTGAACATGCTCGGGCTCATCCCCTATGCGTTCACCGTCACCAGCCACATCATCGTCACCGCCGCGCTGGCGATCACGGTTTTCCTGACCGTGCTGATCTACGGCTTGTGGCGGCACGGGCTGCACTTCTTCAACCTGTTCGTGCCGAAAGGCGTGCCCATCTACATTCTGCCGCTGATCGTGGCGATCGAAATCCTGTCGTTCGTGTCGCGGCCGATCTCGCACAGTGTGCGATTGTTCGCTAATATGCTTGCGGGACATATTACGCTGAAGGTCTTCGCCGGCTTTATCATCCTCTTGGGTGGAAGCCTCGGCACCATTGGCTGGGTGGGCAGCATGCTGCCTTTCGCAATGGTTGTCATTCTTTTCGCGCTGGAGACGCTGGTCGCCTTCCTGCAAGCCTACGTCTTCGCGATCCTTACTTGCATCTACCTCAACGATGCGATTCACCCGGGCCACTAAAGGCTCGACCGGAAAACTAAAAGGAGTTTGTTATGGATCCAGTGGCAGCAAAGTACATCGGTGCGGGCATTGCTTGCATCGGCATGGGCGGGGCCGGCGTCGGCGTAGGCATCATCTTCGGAAACTACCTCGCAGCCGCGTTGCGCAATCCTTCCGCGGCGCAAGGCCAGTTCGGCAACCTGATCTTCGGGTTCGCCATCACCGAAGCGCTCGGCATCTTCTCGCTGCTCATCGCACTCCTGCTGCTGTTCGCGCTCTAAGAGACCTCATGGCCGAGCCGACCCACACCGCGAGCACCGAACAGCCTGCAAAGGGTGGGCACGGCGGATTTCCGCCGTTCCAGTCAGAGACCTTTGCTTCGCAGCTCGTGTGGCTGGCGATTGCTTTCGTCCTGCTCTACGTGCTCATGGCCAAGCTGGCGCTGCCGCGCGTTGGCTCGATCATCGAGGGCCGGCAAAAGCACATCGAAGACGATCTCGCCGACGCGTCGCGTCTGAAGGGCGAGTCGGATACTGCCGTCGCGGCCTACGAAAAGGCCCTGGCCGATGCCCGTAACCGCGCGCAGGCGATCGCGACCGAGACGCGTGAACGGCACGCCGCGGAAGCGGAGGCGCGCAGGAAGACCCTCGAGAGCGAACTCAATACGAAGCTGGCTGAGGCTGAAAAAACCATCGCAGCTACCAAGCAGGCCGCCATGGGCAATGTGCGTGGCATCGCCGAGGACGCGACGCGCGCGATTGTCGAACGCCTGATCGGCGAGGCGCCGAGCGAAAAGGCTGTCGCGGCCGCGGTCGCTGACGCGCTGAAAGGCTCGTAGCCATGCTGATGGAGGCGGAAACCTGGGTTGCCCTTGCCTTCGTCTTGTTCGTGGGCCTACTGGGCTATCTCGGCGTGCATCGGATGATCACGAAGTCGCTCGATGACCGCGCGGGGCGCATCAAGGCCGAACTTGACGAGGCTCGCAAGCTCAAGGACGAAGCGGCGGCGTTGCTGGCCGAATATCAGCGCAAGCGCCAGGCCGCCGAAGGCGAGGCACAAGACATCATCTCCGGCGCGAAAGCCGAAGCCGAGCGCATGGCCGCCGAGGCCAAGGTCCGGATCGAGGACTTTGTCGCGCGGCGAACAAAGATGGCCGAAACCAAGATCGCACAGGCCGAAGCGCAGGCCGCCGCCGATGTCCGCAGCGCGGCTGCCGAAGCCGCTATCGCCGCCGCGGAGAAAATTCTCAGCGCCGAGACAAAGGGCAAGCTCGCGGGCGATTTGATCGCCAAGGGCATCGACGACGTCCGCAAGAAGCTGAACTAAACGCGCATTTCCCGGTCGGCAAAGCGTCAATCGCCTGATACGGCCCGGAACACGGTTATCCCCATTATCCAACATTAGGATGTGCACAACTGCCGGTTCAGCGCGCGCCGGCAATTGCGCGCGGAAGTTCCGTCCCTATTCTCGCCAACTGATTCGTCTGGACAGTGCGTTAGTGGCCGAATTTCCCGGCCGAGGCGTCGGAGGACCCCGTGGTCATCTTCGATTGCAACGGCGTGCTGGTTGATAGCGAGCCGTTGGCGACCGCAATCGTGTCACAGGAGTTTATTCGCGCCGGCTTTCCGCTGACGCCGGACATGATCGCGCGCTATTTCACCGGACGCCGCCCCGCGGACATGTTTGCCGATGTGGAGTTTGCGACGGGGCGTAAGTTACCGGCTGGTTTCGCTGCGGGCGTAGCCGACTCGATCCTGCGCCGTTTCCGCAGCGAGCTGCGCCCGACACATCATGCAGCCTATGCGTTGTCGTGGCTGCGCGGGGCGAAATGCGTCGCATCGTCATCGTCAATTGAGCGAATTCGCGTCAGTCTCGAAAGCACCGGGCTGATCCGCTTTTTCGAGCCAAATCTGTTTTCGGCAAGCGACGTCCGCAACGGCAAACCGGCGCCGGACCTTTTGCTGCACGCCGCCGGCAAAATGGGCGTCGAGCCCGGGGGCTGCATCGTCGTGGAGGATTCATCCGTCGGCGTGACCGCCGGTGTGACTGCCGGAATGACGGTGATTGGTTTCGCCGGCGCAAGCCACGTCGGCAGCGACACCGCCGATCAACTGCGCGCCGCCGGCGCCTGCGACGTGATTACGGACATGCGGGCGCTCAAGGGCGCCATCATCGATCTGCGCGGCTGGTAGCGTCTGTTCAGCTTTGACGCGGCTTCGGGGCAACACGAGGCTTGGGTTTCGCCGCCGGTTTTTTCTTTTCCTGCTGCGCCCCCTGAGGATCAAATCCGACATACACGACGTAAGAGTCGATATTCGCGGCGGGCTGCGGCATCGGAAATGAAATCTCCGGGTCGATGTGCGTAAAGGTGACGCGATCGACCGCGTTCGCAATTGTCACCTGCTCGCGCGCAAACTTCGACAAGATGGTCTTGGGGTTGACACCTTCCTGCACGACGGCAAGCCGAAGCGGCACGTCGACCGTGCCAGGTCCACCCGCCGGACCGGTGATGACGCGTCCCTCGATGCCGACTTTCATGGTCATGACGCCGGCTGTGACCCGGCATTCGCGTGCCGTGCGTATGATCGTGGCCTGATAACGCAGGTCAAGCGCGGACGGCTCGCCCTCACCCGGCTTACTGCCGATCATCAGCGTCGCGGCGCCGCTCCTTACTTCGATGCCGGGGCACTCAACGTCGGCATTCGGATCGGCTGCGGCACCGGCATCGCCGGACGTCGCCTTGGATGAGGTGCTGAACAGATCCAGGGCAGATGTGCTGAACACGTTGGTCGAGCTGCAGCCCGCCAGACCTAGCGCCAAGCATATAAATGCTATCGCCCCCGTCGGAACAGTTGCTGTCCCTCTGATTCCCTTCACCACGATCCCTCGTTCCACATGTGAAGCAGTGCCCTCTCCTGTTATAGCAAGCGAAGATCGGCAATCCCAAGGCACCGGCTCAGTCGGTGTCATCCTTCAGCCGCGCATACAACAGGTGATCCTGCCAGATCCCGTTGATGCAAAGATAGCCGCGCGCATAGCCTTCGCGCTTGAACCCGGTTTTCTCAAGCAGGCGAACCGATGCGGTGTTGTTCGGGATGCAGGCGGCCTCCAGCCTGTGCAGCCGCAGCGTGGTGAAGCTGTACGGGATCAGCGCGCGCACCGCGGCGGTCATGTAGCCTTTGCGCGCGAAGCGCTCGCCAACCCAGTAGCCGATGCTGCCTGCCTGTGCGACGCCGCGGCGAATATTGGCGAGCGTCAGGCCTCCCACCATCGCGTTATCTTCACTTCGGAAGATCAGAAAGGCATAGGCAAGGTCGCTGCGCTGATCCTCGGCATAGCGCTTGAGCCGCCGCCGAAAGGCGCCGCGCGAAAGATCGTCTGACGGCCAGGTCGGCTCCCACGGCACGAGGAAATTGCGGCTGGCTGCGCGCAAAGCAGCCCATTCGGCAAAGTCGCCGCTGTGCGGCGCCCGTAAAATCACGCCGGCGCCCGTGATGCCCGGGATGATCTCGTTGAAGCTGACGGTTCGGAAGAGTGCCATGGACGTAAGGCCGGTCGCGCGTTTCAGGCTGCGCGGCGAAACAGACTTTCAGCGATCGCGGCAGTGCTGGCAAGGCCGTTGCCGGGTCCGAGCGCCGCGATCGCAGGCTTTGCGCGGCTGATCAACGCAGCACCAGCGGCGCGCGCGCTAGCGATCGTGACGGCGTCGACCTTCGCCACGATCTCGTCGAGCGGTATCGGTCTGCCATAGGCAAGCATCTGCCGCGCCAGTTGCCCGACACGCGCCTCGGAGCTTTCCAGCGCCATCAGCAGCCCTGCTTTCATCTGCGCCTTGGCACGATTGATCTCGGTGTCGTTGAGGGTCTCGGTCGCGTTGCCGATCTGGTCGATCACCACGCGCATCAGTTCTGGCGCATCGGTTTCGTCGGTGCCGGCATAGAGCGCGAACAGGCCAGTGTCCGCGTAAGGCATGTGGAAGGCATGGATTGAGTAGCAAAGGCCGCGGATTTCGCGCACTTCCTGGAACAGGCGCGACGACATCCCGCCACCCAGCACGCTGGTAAACACCTGCAGGCTGTAAAGCTGGTCGTCACGCACCGGCAGCCCTTCCAGCGCCATGGCGATATGGACCTGCTCGAGATCGCGTGCCTCCACGCGCGTGCCGCCGCGGAAATTTGCCTGTTCGGGCGTCGGTGCCGCCGGTCCCGTGAAGCCCGCAAAGCGCTTTTCGACGTCGGCAACGATAGCGTCGTGGTCGACAGCGCCGGCCGCAGCGACGACCATGCCCGGAGCCTTGTAGTTCCGTGACAGATAGGCGCGCAAACGCATCGGATTGAATGAGCGCACAGTCTCCGGCGTACCCAGGATGGAACGGCCGACCGACTGCGCCGGAAACGCCGTTTCCTGGAGCCGGTCGAACACCAGATCGTCCGGCGCATCTTCGGTCGCACCGATCTCCTGCACGATGACGTTCTGCTCGCGCTTGAGCTCTTCCGCATCGAATGTCGGGTCCGAGAGAATGTCGGACAGCACGTCGATCGCGAGCGGCACATCCGCCTTGAGCACGCGTGCGAAGTAGCCGGTCGATTCGACGCTCGTTGCCGCGTTGAGATCGCCGCCGACGGCCTCGATTGCTTCGGCAATCTGGCGCGCGGTCCGGCGTTTTGTGCCCTTGAACGCCATGTGTTCGAGAAGGTGTGAAATTCCGTGTTCGTCGGGCTTCTCGTTGCGGCTGCCGGAGGCGATCCATATGCCGAGCGACGCGGTTTCGAGGTGCACCATCCGGTCGGTGACCACCGACAGGCCGGACGGAAGACGAGTCACTTGCACAGTCATGCCGCTGCTCCTTCACGCGCGGCACGCGAGGCCGACGCCACAAACCGTTCAACTGCTACCTGATCGGCCGGCAGCACCGTGACCCGTTCCGTCCGCTTCGGCAGATCGGCCAGCCAGTCGGGCAGCGGCCGCTCGACGCCGCAAGCAGCCTTCACTGCAGCCGGAAATTTCGCCGGATGCGCGGTCGACAGCACCACCATCGGGACGGACGCATCGCGGGTCTCCTTTTCGGCAACCGCCAGAGCAATGGCCGTATGGGGATCGACGCAATAATCGGCCTCTTTCATCCAGGCGCGAATTTCAGCGGCGCACTCCTGTTCGTCGGCGCGATTGGCGCTGAACAACGTGCGCAATTCCTTGAGTGCCTGCGCCGACATCACAAACCGGCGCGATTGTGCGAGCGAGCCCATCAACGTACGCACCGACGCTGCGTCGCGGCCCGTCGCATCGAACAGCAGACGCTCGAAGTTTGACGAAACCTGAATGTCCATCGACGGCGACATGGTCGCAACAACGTCTCGGATTTCGTAAGTGCCGGTGGCAAAGGTCCGCGCAAGGATGTCGTTAGTGTTTGTCGCCACCACCAGGCGGTCAACCGGCAGCCCCATGCGCGCGGCTACATAACCGGCATAGACGTCGCCAAAGTTCCCGGTCGGCACCGTGAAGGCGATTTTCCGATGCGGCGCCCCCAGCGCCACCGCGGCCGTGAAATAGTAGACGGCCTGCGCCATGATGCGCGCCCAATTGATCGAGTTGACGCCCGACAGGCGCACGCGGTCGCGGAAGGCGTGATGATTGAACATGGCCTTCACCAACGCCTGGCAGTCGTCAAAGGTGCCTTCGATCGCGACGGCGTGCACGTTACTATCCGGAACGGTGGTCATCATGCGCTGCTGCACGTCGGAGATGCGTCCTCGCGGGAACAGCACCACCACGTCGACCTGCCCGCTTCCCTTGAACGCCTCTGCCGCCGCGCCACCCGTGTCGCCGGACGTGGCCACGACGATGGTCGTGCGCTCACTGCGCTGACGCAACGCGTGATCCATGAGGCGCGCAACGAGTTGCATCGCCAGGTCCTTGAAGGCGAGGGTCGGGCCGTGAAAGAGCTCGAGCACGAACAGGCTGGAATCGAGTTGCACGAGCGGCGCGGTCGCCGGATGACGGAATACGCCATAGGCTTCGCGAACCATGCGCGCGACATCGCCATCAGCAATGCTTCCATCGACAAAGGGACGGATCACGTCCACCGCGACTTCGGCGTAAGGCTTGCCGGCGAAACCCGCGATCGTCTCGCGACCGAGCGCCGGCCAGGATTCCGGGACATAGAGTCCGCCATCGCGGGCGAGACCCGCGAGCATCACCTCGACAAAATCAAGCGGGGCGGCCTCGCCCCGTGTTGAGACGTAACGCATTGATTTCGCTTTATTTTATGGGCCAAAGCCGACCCTGCGCTCGACCGCACAGTACCCGCGGGCACCCATTTTCACAAGAAATGCTCAATAGCGCCCAAAGAGCCGGCGCGCGAGCCACGCCACGTAGACACCGGCGAGCGCAAGGGCGAGGCCGAACCAGGTAATTGCATATTCAAGATGGTTGTCGGGCAGATGAACTTCGAGCTTACCCGGCTTCGGCGTCCCACCCGGCGGAACAGGCGACTCCTGATCGATGTAGAAGGGCGCCGCGGTCAGCCATTTTTTCGATGCGGCGATTGCATTGGAATCGCGCAGGTACCAGACATTGTCTTTGGCATCGTCAGCCGGCGTGAAGGAGTCGCGCTTTTCCGGCCAGCGAAGAACACCGACAATATCGACGCTGCCGTGCGGCGCGCCCTCCGTTCGCGTTGCCGGATCCTTACGATCGATCGGGATGAACCCGCGATTGACCAGAACGATGCTGCCCCCGGCAAGCTGCGCCGGGGTAAAGACCCAATAGCCCGGCCCCTTCACATCACGACGCAGAGGCGAGCCGGCCGTGTAAACCAGCGCCTCTTCGCCGTCGAGAAATTCGGCGGGAAACGTGACGCGGCGAAATTCCGCTTCGCTCTCCTTCAGCATCCGCCAGCTGTCACGCGGCGGCAGATCGCCCGGAGCCGCCGCAAGCCGTGAGTTCAATGTTGCGATCAGGTTCTCCTTCCAGACCTTGCGTTCGAGTTGCCACATGCCGAGCCCGCACAGGATCGCGACACCGGCGAGCGCGAACATGGTTGCGTCGAGCACTGTAGCGCGGCGCTTGCGCTTGCGCTCTTTCCTCAAGCATCACCTCGTGGCTCGAGACGTCCCTCGGCGGCCTTGTGATGGTACTGCAGCGCGATCAACAGACCTTTGAGCAGACGCAGCGGCGCAAGCGTCACGATCAGAATCAACGGAAACCACAGGAGTGCGTGCAGCCAATATGGCGGCTGAAAGAGCACTTCGGTGATCAGTGCGGCGAAAACCACGATGCCGCCGCCGATCAGAATGACGAACACTGCGGGCCCGTCGCCGGCGTCTGCGAAGCTGTAGTCAAGCCCGCAACGCTCACAGGCCGGACGCAGCGTCAGGAAACCCTGAAACAAATGCCCCTCGCCGCAACGCGGGCAACGCCCGCGCAGGCCGCGGCCGATCGGCAAATTCCCCGATGATGCTTGATCGATCATGACGCTATAAAGCCATCAAAACAAAAGGGCGGCGTGATGACGCCGCCCTCTTGAAGAAAATATCCGCGCTGCTCACTCCGGATGCGGCACACCGGAGCCCCACACATATATGCAAGCGAACAGGAACAGCCATACCACGTCGACGAAGTGCCAGTACCAGGCGGCGAATTCGAAGCCGAGATGCTGTTTCGGAGTGAAGTGGCCGGCCAAGGCGCGCAGCAGGCAGACAATCAGGAAAACCGAGCCGATGATCACGTGCGCGCCGTGAAAGCCGGTCGCCATGAAGAATGTCGCGCCGTAGATATTGCCGCTGAAGTGGAAGTGCGCGTGCGAATACTCGTAGGCCTGCACGCAGGTAAAGGTGAGGCCGAGCAGGATGGTGAGGATCAGGCCCCATTTCAGGCCCTGCCGGTCATCTTCCAGGAGCGCGTGATGCGCCCAGGTCACCGTCGTGCCCGACGTAAGCAGGATGAGGGTATTGAGCAGAGGCAGGTGCCAGGGATCGAAGGTCTCGATTCCCTTCGGCGGCCAGACACCGCCGGTGACGGCGAGCCGGCCGACTTCATGCGCCTCGCCGGGAAACAGCGCGGTGTTGAAGTAGGCCCAGAACCAGGCAACGAAGAACATCACCTCCGAAGCGATGAATAGGATCATGCCGTAGCGGTGCGAGATCTGAACGACGCGCGTGTGAAAGCCCTCGAACTGCGCCTCGCGGATCACGTCGCGCCACCAGGCCACGAACGTGTAGAGCACGCCGATCACGCCGACGCCGAACACCAGCGGTGCCGCCGGGTACATGTGGTGCATCCAGCTGATCGCGCCGACGGCGAGAATAAAAACAGACACCGAACCGACCGCCGGCCATGGGCTCGGATCGACCAGATGGTAGTCGTGATGGGGCTTGGCGTGGGCGTCGGCCATCGTCCTCGTCTCCGTTTATAGTTGGCGCATGATCTTATCCGAAAACCGGTCTCCACTTTTCGGGATCATGCGCGTTATAACTTGCTCGAATTCGTAGCGGGTGTTTCAGCCACCGGGCGCTCCTGATCGCGTGTCCGGTAGAAAGTGTATGACAGCGTGATCGTATTGAGGTCGTCCTGGTCGCGATCCTTCACGATTGCCGGATCCACATAGAAGACGACCGTCATCTCGCGCGTTTCGCCCGGCTTCATGCGCTGCTCGGTAAAGCAGAAGCAGTTGATCTTGCTGAAATAGGCGCCAACCGTCGGCGGCGACACATTGTACGAAGCCTGCCCGACGATTTCGCGCGCCGCCTCGTTGACAACCTTGTAGTTGACCGTCGCCACCTCGCCGATCCGCACCTTGATCTCGTTCTGCTCGGGCTGGAATTTCCAGGGCAATCCAGGAGTGACATTGGAGTCGAACCGGATCGTGATCGCCCGTCCCAGAACATGATCCGGCGCCTTCTCGGAAACCTGCGTTGTGCCGCCGAATCCGGTCGTCTTGCAGAACCAGTTGTAGAACGGCACCGCGGCGTAGGCGGCGCCCACCATGCTCACCACAACCGCGGCACAGCAGGCCGCAACCAGCGCATCGCGCCGCAGCGGCTTTCGGTCGGATCGGTGCGCGGGTCCAGCCATTGTTTCACTTAAATCGGGCGAATCAAAACGCCCGGTCCCTTCACCAGCGTCATGGCGTAGAACAATATGACCAGCGCCGCGAGCGCCAGCGCAATCGCGATCGAGCGCGAGCGCCGCGCGCGCTTTTGCGCTTCGGTCAGCACGATGCCGTCGTCGTCGTGCGGCTCGCTCATGGCGACTCCCGTGCTCATGTGGCTAACCGGGCGGCAATCAGCCCGCCCCATCCGCGATCGACCAGCAGCACTGCAAAGAGCAGAAACAGGTACAGGATCGAGAAGGCAAACAGGTTCCGGCTGGCACGCTCCGCAGGCCGCCGCTCACGCAGCACTTGCCAGCCGAGCATTAGCATGATTGCGCCGCTGATGGCTGCGGTCACTCCATAGATCGCGCCTGTGTAGCCGAGTGGCCAGGGCACGATGGCGAGCGGCACGAGGATCAGCGTGTAGAGCAGGATCTGCCGGCGCGTGCTGGCGTCGCCGCTCACCACAGGCAGCATCGGAATGCCGGCGCGGGCATAGTCTTCGGTCCGATAGAGCGCGAGCGCCCAGAAATGCGGCGGCGTCCAGAAGAAGATGATCAGAAACAGCAGAACCGGCTCAAGCGACAGCGAGCCCATTGTCGCCGCCCAGCCGATCATCGGCGGAAAGGCACCGGCGGCGCCGCCGATCACGATGTTCTGCGGCGTGGAGCGCTTGAGCCATGCCGTATAGACGGCGACATAGAAGAAGATCGTGAATGCAAGCAGACCGGCGGCGAGCCAATTCACAAGCAGGCCGAGGGTTACGACTGAAAAACCGGCGAGTGTGAGGCCGAAGGCAAGCGCTTCGCCCGGCTGCACGCGGCCCATCGGCACCGGACGGCGTGATGTGCGCGTCATCAGCGCATCGACATCCGCGTCGTACCACATGTTGAGCGCGCCCGCGGCGCCTGCCCCGACCGCGATGCAGAGCAAAGCCGTAAAGGCGGTCACCGGATGCAGCGACCCGGGCGCAACGGCGAGCCCAACCAGGGCCGTGAACACCACGAGCGACATCACGCGCGGCTTCATCAAGGTGAAATAGTCGCCGACCGTCGCCAGGCTCGGCTCGGCAAGGCTCGTGCCTGCCGAGAGCGACCCGCGGTAGTCTGCGCCTTCGCTGACGAGCGACATGAGCTGCGCCGATTGACCCTATTTGATGCGCGGCAAGGTTTCGAACTGATGAAACGGCGGCGGCGACGACAGCGTCCACTCGAGCGTCGTCGCGCCGACACCCCAGGGGTTATTGCCCGCGACCCGCTTCTTCACGAAGGCCTCGATCATTCCGAAGAAGAAGATGAGCACGCCGAAGGCGGAAATGTACGATCCGTAGGACGAGATCATGTTCCAGCCGTGGAACGCATCCGGATAGTCGACGTAGCGGCGCGGCATCCCGGCAAGCCCGAGGAAGTGCTGCGGGAAGAACACCAGGTTCACGCCGATGAAGGTGATCCAGAAATGCAGCTTGCCGATCGTCTCGTTGTACATGTAGCCGGTGATCTTCGGAAACCAGTAGTACCAGCCACCGAAGATCGCAAAAACGGCGCCGAGCGAAAGCACGTAGTGGAAGTGCGCCACCACGTAATATGTGTCCTGCAGCACGCGATCGACGCCGGCATTGGCGAGCACCACGCCCGTCACGCCGCCGACCGTGAATAGAAAGATGAAGCCGAGCGCCCACAACATGGGCGTTCGGAAATCGATCGAGCCGCCCCACATCGTCGCAATCCAGGAAAAGATCTTCACGCCGGTCGGCACTGCGATCACCATCGTCGCCGCGATGAAATAGGCCTGCGCGCCGGTCGACATGCCGACCGTGTACATGTGATGCGCCCAGACCACGAAACCGATGCCGCCGATCGCGACCATCGCATAAGCCATTCCGAGATAGCCGAACACCGGCTTGCGGCTGAAGGTCGCCACGATCTGGCTGATCATACCGAAGCCCGGAAGAATGAGGATGTACACTTCCGGATGGCCGAAGAACCAGAACAGATGCTGATAGAGGATCGGGTCGCCGCCGCCGTCATTTGCGAAGAACGTCGTGCCGAAGTTGCGGTCGGTAAGCAGCATTGTGATCGCGCCGGCCAGCACCGGCAGCGACAGCAGCAGCAGGAACACCGTCACCAGGATCGACCACACGAACAGCGGCATCTTGTGCAGCGTCATGCCTGGTGCGCGCATGTTGAAGATCGTCGTGATGAAGTTGATGGCGCCGAGAATCGAGGATGCGCCGGCCAGATGCAGCGACAGAATGCCGAAATCGACGGCCGGCCCAGGATGACCGCTGGTCGAGAGCGGCGCATATAATGTCCACCCTGCCCCGACACCATTGGAGCCCGGCTCGCCCTCGACGAAGGCCGAGGTGAGCAGCAACGCGAACGAGGCCGGCAGCAGCCAGAACGAAATGTTGTTCATGCGCGGGAAGGCCATATCGGGCGCGCCGATCATCAGCGGAACGAACCAGTTGCCGAAGCCGCCGATCATCGCCGGCATCACCATGAAGAAGATCATGATCAGGCCGTGCGCGGTGACGAACACGTTGTATTCATGCGGCGTTGGGAAGATCGTGACGCCGGGATTCTGCAATTCCATGCGGATCGCGACCGACATCAGGGCACCGATCACGCCAGCGACGAGCGCAAACACAAGGTACATCGTGCCGATGTCCTTGTGGTTCGTCGAATACACGAAACGCCGCCAACCCGTCGGATGATGCTCGTGGGCATCGTGTGCGCCGTGTGCCGCAGCTGTATTGCTCGCCATCTTAATTGTCCTTCGACTCGTCGTTGTCGCCCGCGTATTCGCTATTTCGTGCCGTCGGCCGCGGCCACCGCGGTCGGACGGCTGCCGTCAGTCGCATACTTCTTTTTCGCCTGCTCAACCCATGCCGTGTAGTCCTTTTCATTCACGACCCGGACGACGATCGGCATGAAAGCGTGATCCTTGCCGCAAAGCTCAGAGCACTGACCGTGATATGTACCCTCACGCTCGGCTTTGAACCAGGTCTCGTTGATACGGCCGGGGATCGAGTCAATCTTGATGCCGAACGACGGAACCGCAAATGCGTGGATCACGTCGGCGCCGATGGTGAGCACGTGCACGACCTTGTTCACCGGCACGACCATCTCATTGTCGACGGTGAGCAGGCGCAGCTGACCCTGCTTGAGATCCTTGTCCTGCACCATCAGCGAGTCGAATTCGAACTTTTCGTCCGGATAGCTGTAGGACCAGAACCACTGCTTACCGGTCGCCTTCACCGTCACGTCCGCCTTCGGCATGTTGAGCTGGAGGAACAGCAGGCGGAACGACGGGATCGCGATTGTCACCAGGATGAGCACCGGCACGACCGTCCAGAGCACCTCGATCGCCGTGTTGTGCGTGGTGCGCGAGGGAGTCGGATTGGCGCGCGCGTTGAACTTCACGACCACGATGACGAGCAACGCGAGCACAAACAGCGCGATCGCCGTGATCAGCCACAGCAGCAAGTCATGGAACCAGATGATGTCGTCCATCACCGGTGTCGCGCCCTTCTGCATCCCGAGCTGCCATGGTTCCGGTTGGCCGGCCGTCGCGGCGAGCGCCGCGCCTGCCGCAAGTGCAGTCACGCCCATGATGATGAATGCAACCAATCGCTTGAGCACCAGCATTGTCCAATGCGCTCCTTCGACGAGAAAACGGCCTTGCTCAGGCCCCTTTTTTTGCCGCCCACCACTGGCATGATGTCCGGCGCGGTCCCGCTGAGCACGGCATTTGCCACGGGCGTGGCAGCTTGGGCGGTGCGGCGGGACGGGGGAAAATCCCGGCCTCTCAAACCATAATTCCTGCCCTGCCGCAATGCACCTCATATGTCCCGTCTGCGACAAACGGCGTACCCGAAACCCGCTTTCAGCATCGCATTTCCGGGCTTTGCAGGTCTTCCGTCGCAGCACCTTCGCCGGTTCGCCTTGCTTGACAGGACCGGCCGGGCATGACCCAACCACAACAAATAGCGTGCCGACCGGGCGACGATTCGCTTAGTCTGCGCCCCGAAAAGGGTCATAACCGGATGCCGAAGGACTCCACGATGCAACTTTCCAAGCATGACAGGCATGCACGTTTCGGCTCAGGCTGGCTCGGACCCGTTTTCGGACCTTTGGCGCTGACCGCGCTGCTGGCGCTCGTGCCTGCGGACGACGCATTCGCTCAGGGCGCCGTGAAGTCTGTGCATAAAGACTGGCAGATCCGTTGCGATACGCCGCCCGGCGCGAAGGCCGAGCAGTGCGCCCTGATCCAGAGCGTCACCGCAGAGGACCGGGCCAATGTCGGCCTCACCGTGATCGTGCTCAAGACCGCCGATCAGAAAAGCCGGCTGATGCGCGTGGTTGCACCGCTCGGCGTGCTGCTGCCGTCGGGCCTCGGGCTTAAGATTGATCAGGCCGATATCGGCCGCGCCGGCTTTGTTCGCTGCCTGCCCAACGGCTGCATCGCGGAAGTGATCATGGACGACGAGCTGATCAAGAAGTTGCGCTCCGGAAAAACCGCGACATTCATTATCTTTCAGACACCCGAGGAAGGCATCGGGTTCCCGATGAGCCTGGCCGGATTCGGCGAAGGCTACGACAAGCTGCCTTGAGCCTCTCGCAGCCCGGCATCCGCCGTCCTATCTAACAGGCATTCCCCGACGGAGCCGACCATGAGCATCCCCGGTTCTCTTATCGACCGAGCAGGCCTCGACCGCGCCAAGGTGCGGCAACTGATCGGCCGTGGGCTCGATGGCGCTGACGATGGCGAGCTGTTCCTCGAATACCGCCAGGCCGAGGCGCTCACTTTCGACAACGGGCGGCTCAAGCAGGCGACATATGACACCGCGCAGGGTTTTGGCCTGCGTGCTGTGAAAGACGAAGCGGTCGGTTATGCGCATGCATCCGACCTGTCGGAAGGCGCGATTGCGCGCGCAGTCGAGGCGGTTCGCGCGGTCAAAGGCGGGCATAGCGGCACCTATGCCGACGCACCGAGCCGCACCAACCGCAAACTCTATACCGACGACAATCCGCTCGGCGCGCCAGCATTCGACGCAAAAGTGAAGTTGCTCGAGTCGATCGATGCTTATGCGCGCGGCAAGGATGCGCGCGTACGTCAGGTGACGGCGAACGTTGCGGCGACCTGGCAGGTGGTCGAGATTCTGCGCGCCGATGGCGAGATCTACCGCGATATCCGTCCGCTCGTACGGCTGAACGTATCGGTTGTCGCAGGCGACGGCGACCGTCAAGAGTCCGGCAGCTACGGCTTCGGCGGCCGTGAAGGTTTTCAACGGTTCATCGCGCCCGACGCATGGCAAGGCGCCGTCGACGAAGCCGTCCGGCAGGCGCTGATCAATCTCGATGCGGTCCCCGCTCCTGCCGGTGAAATGGACGTCGTGCTTGGCTCAGGCTGGCCGGGCGTGATGCTGCACGAAGCCGTCGGCCACGGGCTCGAGGGCGACTTCAATCGCAAGAAGACATCTGCATTCGCCGGCTTGATGGGCCAGCAGGTCGCGGCAAAAGGTGTCACCGTTGTCGACGATGGCACGATGCAGGCGCGCCGCGGCTCGCTCTCGATCGACGATGAAGGCACTCCGACCAACCGCACGGTGTTGATCGAGGACGGTATCCTCGTCGGCTACATGCAGGACCGGCAGAACGCGCGGCTGATGGGCATGAAGCCGACCGGCAACGGACGGCGCGAGTCGCACGCGCACGTGCCGATGCCGCGGATGACCAACACCTACATGCTCGCCGGCAAATACGATCCGAAGGAGATCATCGCCTCGGTGAAAAACGGGCTTTTCGCTGTCAGCTTTGGCGGCGGCCAGGTCGACATTACCTCGGGCAAATATGTGTTCCAGTGCACCGAAGCCTACAGGATCGAAAACGGCACGATCGGCGCGCCGGTCAAAGGCGCCATGCTGATCGGCAACGGGCCGACCGACCTCCATCGCATCACAATGGTTGGCAACGATTTCGCCCTCGATCCGGGCGTCGGCACCTGCGGCAAGAACGGCCAGGGCGTGCCGGTCGGTGTCGGGCAACCGACGCTGCGCATGGACAAGATCACCATCGGCGGAACGGCCTAAATCCAGGAGCTAGGAAATGCAGAAGGGACAGTCCGGCTTGCGCGGCTGGATCAGGACTATTGCCGATATAGCGGTCATCGTGCTGATCGTGCTCGCGGCAAAAACCGCGATCGCCGAACCGTTCTACGTGCCGTCCGGATCGATGGAGCCGACCTTGCTGATCGGCGATGAGCTGCTGGCGATGAAATATCCTTACGGCTACAGCAGCGCATCCCTTCCCTCATTTTTTGTTTTCCCCAACACGCAGCGTGTCTTCTCCGCGCTCCCAAAGCGAGGCGATGTTGTCGTCTTCCGCTGGCCCGGCGATCGCTCGCAGGTCTGGGTCAAGCGCGTGATCGGCCTGCCGGGTGACCGCATCGGCGTCAGCCACGGCCAGGTCCGTATCGACGGCAATCCCGTCGCTATCGAGCCCGCGGGCGCGGGCGCGATGGAGACCGAGGATGGCAGCATGGTTGCCGCCGCGCGTTTCATCGAGACGCTGCCCGGCGGACGCGAGCATCCGATCTTCAAGATGACCGCACACGGGGAGTTCGACGACATGCCGGACGTGGTCGTGCCGCCCGGCCATCTCTTCGTCATGGGCGATAACCGCGACAATTCCGCCGACAGCCGCGTGCCGGTCCGCGCTGGCGGTGTCGGATTGCTTCCGGTCGAGGACCTGGTTGGCCGCGTCGACGCGATCGTTGGTTCATGGGATCTCGCCGTCAAAAGCCGGCCAATTCAGAATTGGCCGGAGGGCCTTCGGTTGTCGCGCTTTTTCACGTCGGTGCACTGAGTTGCGCTAGCGCACGACACCCGAAATGCAGCACGGCTTGTGCCGCGGCCGCGTGATCCTGTCCTTGAGATAGCAGCGCGGAGTGGGACTGATGTAGCCCTGCCGCACATAGGTCCAGGCACGGCATCGGTTGTCCGCCTCGCACGCCGCCTTGCATGTGGCGCCGACTGCATCGGCCGCGACATCCAAATTGCGATAGTCCCCGCCGAGCCGGTCGATGGAATATTCCACCGGTCCCTTGCGCGGCTCGATCACACCCGAGCCGCGGACACCGGAGACGCAGCATTTGTCCTCGACGAGCGGCGGCACCTGGCTTTTCAGCCAGCAAGTTGCGGCCGTGTTAGCGGTGCGTGGATAGGAGAAGCTCCAGGCGCGGCAGCGCGCGTCGCGTTCGCAGCGCGCGGCACAGATGGCCGGGTCCCCGTTGCGGACCTGGAAGCTCAGGTAGTCGCCGCCGATGCGGTCAAATCCGCTTTGGGCTTGCGCTTGACCGGCAAGCGCGAGCACGACGAGTCCGAGCGCGGCCCCTAGCTTGATCGGTGTTCGCATTGGGCGTGCGATCAACCCTGAAATGAGTCGTTATGAAACTCTGCCCCTCTCGCATGGTAACCCAGCCCCCCGCCGTTGTGCAGACACAACAACGTCAGCCAAGACTTTTCGGGCAGTAAATTAAATTCAAATAAAGCGCCCGCCGGAGGGGCCGGCGGGCGCGGATCCGGCCGCGAGAGGGGATGATCGCGGGTGTCGGATCGAGCGGCCGATGAGAGGGCTCGGCCGTTTGCGTAATCTCAGAACGTCTGGCGCGCGGGACGGTCAGTAGGCGGACGCCGGAAGGCGGGATTTGCGCCGGCATCAAGTGCGACGCGTCGGACCGAGGCGCTCAGTCGCCTTTCCAGAGCGCGCTCGCGCAGGAGCGCGGTCGGGTCGTCCCAGAACGGCTCCGAAAAGGCATCGCGAACGTCGGCACGCGTGACGCCGATATCGGCAAGCATGCGGCGGTCGAGGCCGGCGAGAACATTGGCCTCGCGGCGGTGCCGTCTCGCCCGCGCCAGCTCCCTGAGCCAGGCGGTAACCAGCGCCACCACGGAGGCAAACGCCCGCAAAAGCGCGCCGCCGGCGACTGGTAAAACGGGGTATTGGGCACTCATGGCAGTCTCCAATTCAGTCCAGTTTACGGCGCCAAAATCGCTATTGGCGCTGCCCAGAACCACCCGAAATCCCCACCCGATTCCTCTGGAAGCTTAAATATATTGCACTGCGGGGATTGATTAGTGAAACGAATGTTTTTAATCTGATCAATCAGAAATGATGATATAGGCACCTCGGCCCGGAAATGGGCCATTTCAGGATCCGCCGCCATGACCGCAATGCTCGATATCGACCAGTTGCGCACCTTCATTGCCATATCGGAGACCGGCAGCTTCACGAAGGCGGCCGAAGTCGTGAATAAGACCCAGTCCGCCGTCTCGATGCAGATGAAGCGGCTGGAGGAGCGTCTTGAGCGGCCGATTTTCTCGCGCGACGGGCGCGCATCAAAGCTCACCGAAGACGGACAACGCCTGCTCGATTACGCGCGGCGAATCGTGAAGCTCAACGTCGAAACGCTGGCCGCGTTTTCCGACGCCGAACTGTCCGGCCGCGTGCGCCTGGGCGTGCCTGACGATTATGCCGACCGTTACCTGCCCGAGATCATGGCGCGCTTCTCGCGCGGCTATCCGGCGGTCGAGCTTTCGGTGATCTGCGAACCTTCCGTCGGTCTGCTCGAGCGCATCGACGCCAACGAGATCGATCTCGCCATCGTCACCAATTGCGAAAGCAAGCGGGCCTCGGAAACGTTTCGCCGCGAGCGGCTGCTCTGGGTAACTTCAAATCGCCACTCAACCCATCTTGAGGAACGCATGCCGCTGGCGCTCGGGCGGCCGAGCTGCACGTGGCGCCGCATCGCCATCGAACGGCTTGAAGCGATCGGCCGTCCGTTCCGCGTGCTCTATTCGAGCTCGAACGCCGGCGCGGTCGCCGCCGCCGTGCTCGCCGGACTCGCGGTCTCGGTGCTGCCTGAGTCGGGTCTGCGCCCGGGCATGCGGGTTCTGTCCGCGTCGGATGGTTTCCCTGACCTGCCCAGCTGCCGCATCGGGCTGGTGCGCAACGCGCACGAGAGCTCGGCGCTAGCCGATGCGCTCGCCGGGCACATCATCTCATCGCTCGACAACCTGTCGGATGCAGCGCAGGCGGCTGAGTAATTTTGCAGCGAACTCAAATTTGTCATGGCCGGCCTTGTGCCGGCCATCTCGTTTAGTGGCGCAGTGCCCCTCTAAGCGGGATCACCGGGACAAGCCCAGTGATGACAGAGTCTAGTACGCATATTCCTCGAAGATCGGATCGACCGAGCCGCCCCATTCGCCATGGAAGCGCTCGAGCAGTTCCTCGGCCGGCGTGATGCCGCGCGCAATCGATTCTTCGAGCGGGCGCAGGTAGCGCGTCTCGTCGCGGCCGTTGCGATCGAACCGCTTGCGCCGCCCAAGCCCTTGCGAGCACAGCCGCACCAGTTCATCCGCCAGCGAGAGCACGTCGCGATTGCGGACCTGCGCCTTGAAGCCGAGCTTCGGCACCTCGTCGCGCAGCCTCTGTCGTTCCTCGGCGGTCCATGATTTGACCAGATCCCAGCAGGCCTCGAGCACATCATCGTCATAAAGCAGGCCGACCCAGAAGGCCGACAGCGACGGCAGACGCCGCCAAGGCCCGCCATCGGCGCCACGCATCTCAAGATACCGCTTGAGCCGCACTTCCGGAAAAATCGTGCTCAGGTGATTGGCCCAGTCGGAAATCGTCGGCCGCTCGCCCGGCAGTCCCGCCAGCTTCCCCGCGAAAAAATCCCGGAACGACTTGCCTGCCACGTCGATGTATTTGTCGCCGCGCTTTACGAAGTACATCGGAACATCGAGCGCGTAATCGACCCAGCGTTCAAAGCCCATGCCGTTCTCAAACGCCCAGGGCAGCATGCCGGCGCGCTGGTTATCGGTGTCTGTCCAGATTTGCGAGCGCATCGACAGGAAACCGTTGGGCTTGCCCTCGGTGAAAGGTGAATTGGCGAACAACGCAGTCGCCACCGGCTGCAGCGCGAGCGATACGCGCAGCTTCTTGACCATGTCGGCTTCATTGGCAAAATCGAGGTTCGCCTGCACCGTGCACGTCCGGTACATCATGTCGAGGCCGAGCTTGCCGACCTTCGGCATGTAGGCGGTCATGATTTTGTAGCGGCCCTTCGGCATCTTCGGCATGTCGCCGCGCGTCCAGTTCGGCGTCATGCCGATACCGAGAAAACCAATGCCCAGCGGCTTTGCCACCTCGCGCACCTGCGCGAGGTGCGCCATCAGTTCGGCGGCGGTCTGATGAACGTTGTCGTAAGGCGCGCCCGACAGCTCGAACTGGCCGCCCGGCTCCAGCGAGATGGCGCCGCCTCCGGTCACGTCGAACATGCCGATGATATTGTCGCCCTCCATGATCGGGTCCCAGCCGAGGAGCTCATGCATGCCATCAAGCAGGGAGTGGATGCTGCGCTTGCCGGAATAAGGTACCGGTCGATGATCTGCGACCGTGAAGGCGAATTTCTCGTGCTCGGTGCCGACGCGGAACTGTGCCTTCGGCTTGCAGCCTGCTTCGAGCCAGGCGACGAGTTCGTCGCGCGTCTCGATGGGCGTCATGTCGACTTGGTCACGAGCCATGCAGGGCTACTTTTTTCTTGCGCATGATCTTTTCCGAAAACCGGTCCACACTTTTCGGGATCGTGCGGCCAAAAAGGTCGCGACCTTAAACATGGGAACCAGCAAAGGGCAATGTGAGGCTCGGCAATGCGAATGTGCGCAAGACGCTGATCAGGCAGACCTCAATAAGGGCTATAGCGCACTAAGGAATATATACCTAAGTCCTTGGTCTAGAAAATGTTCATATTTTGTTCTTTGTCTTCCGGCATGATTGTTCTATTGATTTTGACTTATGCCCCAGTTCACACCTCACCAGCAGCAAGCGCTGACCGTTGTCGCCGAATGGCTGAAGTCCAAGCCCGGCTCGAACGGCACGCCGCAGGTCTTCCGTCTGTTCGGCTATGCCGGCACCGGCAAGACCACGCTTGCCCGTCACATCGCCGACGAGGCCGACGGCGAGGTGAAATTCGCTGCCTTCACCGGCAAAGCGGCGAGCGTGATGCGCGGCAAAGGCTGCAGGGACGCCTCGACAATCCACAGCCTCATCTACCGCGCGCGCGAGAGCGGCGAGGAAATCCCGAGCTTCGACCTTTGGGATGAGGCGCCGGCATCGAAAGCCGAGCTAATCATCATCGACGAGTGCTCGATGGTTGACGCCGAGCTCGGCCGCGATCTGCTCTCCTTCGGCGTCCCAGTGCTGGTGCTCGGCGACCCCGCGCAGCTGCCGCCGATCCAGGGCGGCGGCTTCTTCACGGAGGCCGAGCCGGACGCGATGCTCACCGAGGTGCATCGGCAGGCGCAGGATGACCCGATCGTGCGGCTTTCGATGGACATCCGCGCCGGCGAGTATCTCGAGCCCGGCCGCTACGGCGAAACGGAAGTACTGCGCAAGGTCGATCTCGATCCGCAGCGCGTGCTCGAGGCCGACCAAGTGCTGGTCGGGCGTAACGTCACGCGGCGCTCATACAACAAGCGCATGCGCGAGCGGCGTGGCTTCGAAGGCGAAATGCCATCAGCCGGAGACAAGTTGGTATGCCTGCGCAACAACCGCAAGAAAGGTCTGTTCAACGGCGGGCTCTGGATGGTGAAGGAGCGAGGCGCCCGCAAGGGCGGCACCAAAACCGGCATCATGACGATGCGACTGCTGCCGGACGATGAAACGGCGACGCGCGGCGTAAAAGTCTCGGTGCGTCCGGAGTGCTTCATCGGCGGAATCGAGCATGTCGATTGGCAAAGACGCAAACCCTACGACGAGTTCGATTACGGCTACGTGCTCACGGTACACAAGGCGCAAGGCTCGCAATGGGACGACGTCGTGCTGTTCGACGAGTCGTTTGCGTTCCCCGAGAGCCGCGAGCGCTGGCTCTACACGGGCATCACGCGCGCGGCGAAGAAGCTCACGGTGGTGGTCTAGATACGGCTGAGCTTCGCCTGATCCTGATGGCGCGCCATCGCACGAAGGGAAGCGCCGCCAGTGCAATCGCAGTGAATGCCGCGCCGGCGAGGAACGTACCGGCCGGGCCGGCAATGTCCCAGAGTGCGCCGGCGACCACACTTGCTACCAGCATTGCGATGCCGCTCACCAGATTGAACATCCCAAAGGCGGTGCCGCGCAATTCGTCGGGGGCGGAATCGGCAACAAGCGCGGAGAGCAATCCCTGCGTCAGGCCCATGTGCAGGCCCCACAAAACCACACCGACCATCACCACGGTAATGGTGCCGCCGATGGCAAGCGCAAGATCGGCCAGTACCAGCAGCGCAAATCCCACGGTGACGACACCATATCGTCCAATGCGATCGGACAGAGCACCGGCTGGCCAGGCTGTCAGCGTATAGACGATGTTCATAACCACCAGCACAATCGGCACGGTCGCTACCGGAAGCCCGACCGACTGGGCACGCAGCAACAGGAAGGCCTCGCTGAATCGGGCCAAAGTAAAGATCGCGGCCACGCCGACAATCATCCAGTAGATCCGGTTGAGACGCATCAGTTCACGGCGGGACAGCGGCGCCCGCACCTCGCGCAGCCCGCGCCTGCGTTCGGGCTCATGCACGCCAAGGACGATGAAAGCGACCGAGATGAAAGCCGGGATCACCGCGATCCAGAACACGGCGGTGAAATTGCTTGCAAGCGCCGCCATGAACACAATCGCCAACAGTGGTCCCAGCACCGCGCCGATAGTATCGAGTGACTGACGCAGGCCATAGGCGCTACCGCGCAAACCGGCCGGCGTGAGATCGGCAATCAGCGCATCGCGCGGCGCACCACGGATGCCCTTGCCGACGCGGTCGACAAAGCGCGCCGCAGTCAGCCAACCGATGCCGGAGGCGAGCGGGAACACCGGCTTCGTCACGGCGGCAAGACCGTAGCCGAATGCGGCGAGCCACTTGCGCCTGCCCAGATAGTCACTCAGCGCACCGGAAAAAATCTTGGTAATCGAGGCGGTCGCCTCGGCAATGCCTTCGATGATGCCGACGGTCAGTGTCGAGACGCCGAGCACCGTCACGAGATACAGCGGCAGCAGCGCATGGATCATCTCGGACGAGACGTCCATGAACATCGACACGAGGCCGAGTATCCAGACGCTGCCGGGAATTTCACGCCAGCGGAACAGGGAAGGTCGCTGTTGGGGCATGTTCACTCCGCAACACACTCGACGTCATGCGCGGGCTTGACCCGCGCATCCATGATGACTCTCGACTCCGACAGCCTCACGTAAGGCTTGGTCCGGGGCGCCGCATCATGGATTGCCGGGTCAAGCCCGGCAATGACAGACCTCAAGTGAAGAGCTAGGCCGCCTCTTTCTTCTTCGCGGGCGCGAAGCGGTCATAGAAGCCCTCGCCTTTCGCGGCGAGATCAAGCAGCAGCTTGTTCGGCGCAAATCGTGCGCCGTACTTCTTCTCTAGTTTGCGGCACGCGGCGACGAAGTTCTTCGTGCCCATCATGTCGATCCACGACAGCGTGCCGCCCGAGAAAGGCGCAAAGCCGAAGCCCAGGATCGAACCGACGTCCGCCTCGCGCACGTCGGTGAGCACTTTCTCCTCGAAGCAGCGCGCGGTTTCCAGCGCCTGGATGCCAAGCAGGCGCAATTTCAGCTCGTCGATGTCGATCTTGTCGGGATCGAGCGGCTTCGGCTGGAAATCGGCGAGACCGGGCCACAGTTTCTTCGGCCCGTTCGCCGGATAGTCATAGAAGCCCTTGCCGTTCTTGCGGCCAAAGCGGCCGCGCTTCTCGACCATCTCGCGCAAGAGCGACTTCTGCCGCGGGTCGATCGCCTTGGCGCCGAGATCGGCCTCGGTCGCATTCAAAATTTTCCACGCGAGATCGACGGCGACCTCGTCGTTGAGAGCCAGCGGCCCGACCGGCATCCCGGCCATCCGCCCGACATTTTCGATCATCGCCGGCGGGATGCCTTCGACGACCATGAGGTGGCCTTCCCGGATGTAGGTGCCAACCACGCGCGAGGTGTAGAAGCCTCGTGAGTCGTTCACGACGATCGGCGTCTTGCGGATGGCGCGCGCATAATCGAGCGCAACCGCGAGTGCCTTGTCGCCGGTCTGCTTGCCGAGAATGATTTCGACCAGCATCATGCGGTCGACCGGCGAGAAGAAGTGGATGCCGACGAAGCGCGCCGGATCTTTGAATTCGGATGCGAGCGTCGTGATCGGCAGCGTCGAGGTATTGGAGCCCAGGATCGCCTTGTCGCCCACGACCGCCTGGATTTTCGCAACGACATCGTACTTGACCTTGCGATCCTCATACACCGCCTCAATGACGAGATCGCAATCCTTCAGCGCCGCGTAGTCGGCCGTCGGCGTAATGCGTGCTAGCAGCTCGTCCCGCTCGGCGCCTTTCATGCGGCCTTTCATGACGCGGTCGCTGAGCGCCTTGTGCAGACCCGCTTTGCCCTTGTCGGCCGTCTCTTGGTCGCGGTCGACCAGCGCCACCTGCAGGCCCGCCGCCGCGGTCACCTGGGCGATACCGGCCCCCATGAACCCGGCGCCGACAACGCCGATCTTCTTCAGGCTTGTCGGAGGCTCGTTCGTCGGCCGGCGCGCGCCTTTGTTGAGATCCTGCATCGACACGAACAGCGTGCGGATCATCGCCGCCGCTTCCGGCGAGCGCAGGATTTTCGCGAACCAGCGTGACTCGACGCGGAGCGCCGTGTCGAAGGGCAGCTGCAGGCCTTCGTACACGACCTGCAGAATCGCCCGTGCAGCGGGATAATTGTCATAGGTCTCGCGCCGGTAGATCGCGTTCGCCGCCGGGAACGTCATCATCCCGGCCTTGGAATAGACCGGGCCGCCAGGCAGGCGGAACCCCTCGGTGTCCCAGGGCGCCTTGGCCTTGCCGCCGGCCTTGATCCAGTCCTTTGCGGTTTTGATCAGGTCGGCTGCCGGCACCACGGCATCGATCAACTTCATCGCCTTGGCGCGGTCGACTTTCAGCTGATCGCCCTTGAGGAGGAATTGCAGCGCGTCGGCGGGCTGCAGCATGCGTGCGACGCGCTGCGTGCCGCCGGCGCCGGGAAAGAGGCCGATCTTGATTTCGGGCAGGCCGAGCCGCGTCTTGGCGTCGTCGGATGCGACCCGGTAGTGGCAGGGG
>ARCol0yngRDRAFT_1000025_pt1 | contig 26845 bp, 35 predicted proteins | sample AraColrhizospDNA_FD_9197 | JGI IMG/M metagenome (IMG submission 9197) | reverse complement strand
CGGCCGACTATAAGGACGACATTCGCGAGCGCCTGCCGAAACCTGCAGCGAAAAAAAACGGCAAACGCATCGCGCTGGTCGGCGGCGGGCCGGCCTCTCTCACAGTCGCCCGCGATCTCGCCCCGCTCGGCTACCACTGCGTGGTGTTCGACCAGGATCCAAAAGCCGGCGGCATGATCCGCACCCAAATTCCGAAATTCCGCCTGCCCGACTCCGTCATCGACGAGGAATGCGGCTACATCCTCGACCTTGGCGTCGAATTCCGCGGCGGCAAGCGCATCGACAGTATGAAGGCGCTGCTGGCCGAGAACTGGGATGCGATCTTCGTTGGCTCGGGCGCCCCGCGCGGACGCGACCTCGACATTCCCGGACGCAAGGAAGCGGTCAAGAACATTCACATCGGCATCGACTGGCTCTCGTCCGTCTCGTTTGGCCACATCGACAAGATCGGCAAGCGCGTTGTCGTTCTCGGCGGCGGCAACACCGCGATGGACTGCTGCCGCTCCGCCCGCCGGCTCGGCGGCGAACAGGTCGACGTCGTGGTCCGCTCCGGCTTTGAGGAAATGAAGGCGTCACCCTGGGAAAAGGAAGACGCCATGCACGAGGGCATTCCGATCCATAATTTCCTCGTGCCGAAGGAATTCACGCACGAAAACGGCAAGCTCACCGGTATCACTTTCGAGAAGGTGAAAGCCGAGTACGACGCCAAGGGCCGGCGCAAGCTCGTTCCCGCCGGCGAGCCGCCCCAGCATTTCCCCTGCGACGATGTGCTCGTGGCGGTCGGCCAGGAGAACGCTTTCCCCTGGATCGAGCGCGATACCGGCATCGAATTCGACCAATGGGACATGCCGAAGGTCGACACCACGACCATGGCGTCCACGCATCCGAAAGTTTTCTTCGGCGGCGATGCGGCGTTCGGCCCGAAGAACATCATCTGGGCCGTCGCGCACGGCCACGAGGCCGCCGTTTCGATCGACAAGATGCTTAACGGCGAGGACATCTCCGATCGCCCCATGCCCGCGGTCGAGGTCATGAGCCAGAAGATGGGCATCCATGAATGGTCCTACGACAACGAGATCGCGCTCGATAAACGCTACAAGGTGCCGCATCGCGACAAGGTGATTGCGCTCAAGGACATCAAGGCCGAAGTCGAACTCGGCTTCGATGAGAAACTCGCTTTCGCGGAAGCCGGCCGCTGCCTGAATTGCGACGTGCAGACCGTGTTTTCCGCGCAGCTCTGCATCGAATGCGATGCCTGCGTCGACATCTGCCCGATGGACTGCATCACCTTCACGCCGAACGGCGAGGAAGCCGATTTGCGCAAGCGGCTGACCGCGCCGTCGCATAATCTAACCCAGGATCTCTATGTCCAGGACGGCCTCAAAACCGGCCGCGTCATGGTCAAGGACGAGGACGTCTGCCTCCACTGCGGCCTGTGCGCAGAACGCTGCCCGACCGGAGCCTGGGACATGCAGAAATTCTTGCTCGATATGACTCACGCAGGGAATTCATGCCGACCGCCACGCCGATCAGCCGCGTAAACGACTTCGTTATACGCTTCGCCAACGTCAACGGCTCGGGCTCGGCGAGCGCAAACGAGATGTTTGCGCGCGCAGTTATGCGGATGGGTGTCCCGGTCGCGCCGCGCAATATCTTTCCATCAAACATTCAAGGCCTGCCGACCTGGTACGAGGTTCGCGTTTCCGAAGCCGGGCATCTCGGCGCGCGCGGCGGCACCGACCTGATGGTGGCGATGAACCCGCAGACCTTCGACAGGGACATCGCCGGCATCGAGCCGGGCGGCTACCTGTTCTACGACTCCACCAAGCCGCTCCCTCCGTCGAAATTCCGCGAAGACATTACGGTCATCGGCGTGCCGCTGACCGCAATCTGCAATCGCGAATACACCGATCCGCGCCAGCGCCAGCTGTTCAAGAACATCATCTATATCGGCGTGCTGGCCGCCCTGCTCGACATCGATGTGAAGGTCGTCGAGCAACTCATTGGCGAACAATACAAAGGCAAGGACAAGCTGATCGAGCCCAATCTCAAGGCGCTGCACATCGGCCGCGACTACGCGGTCCTCAATTTGCAGTGCCCGCTCGGCATCAAGCTGCGGCGCGCCAACGCCGTGGGCGACCGGATTTTCATCGAAGGCAACTCCGCCGCCGCGCTGGGAGCGGTCTATGGCGGCGCGACGGTCTGCGCCTGGTATCCAATCACGCCGTCGTCCTCGCTCGCCGATGCCTTTACCCGTCACTGCGCCAAGCTGCGCGTCGATCCGCAGACCAAGCAGGCCAAATACGCGATCATCCAGGCCGAGGACGAGCTCGCCTCGATTGGCATCGTGATCGGTGCGGGCTGGAACGGCTCGCGCGCCTTCACGGCGACGTCAGGCCCCGGCATTTCGTTAATGCAGGAGTTCATCGGACTTTCCTATTTCGCTGAGATCCCTGCGGTTATCTTTGATGTGCAGCGCGCGGGCCCCTCGACCGGCATGCCGACACGGACGCAGCAGTGCGACGTCACGTCCTGCGCATATGCCTCGCACGGCGACACCAAGCACGTGCTGCTGTTCCCGGAAAATCCGACGGAATGCTTCGAGTTCGGCGCCCAGGCCTTCGATCTGGCCGATCGGCTGCAGACGCCGATCTTCGTGATGCTCGACCTCGACATCGGCATGAACCATCACCTGTCGAAGCCGCTCGCCTGGGACGACAGCCGCAAATACGACCGCGGCAAGGTGATGACGGCGGAAGAGCTCGAGGCCGGAAAGGAATTTGGCCGCTATCTCGACGTCGACGGCGATGGCATCCCCTACCGGACCTATCCCGGCACGCATCCGACCAAGGGCTCATTCTTCACGCGCGGCACCTCGCGCGACCGCTATGCCCGCTACACCGAGGAAGGCGCGCCTTACGTCGACAACATGCAGCGGCTGATCCGCAAGTTCGACACCGCCAAGGACCTGGTGCCGCGGCCGCTGATCGCGACCGCCGGAAAGCCGACCAAATACGGCGTGATCTATTACGGCTCGACCTCGCCCGCGATGGACGAGGCGATCCACATGATCGAGGCGCGCGGACATTCGCTCGACCGTATGCGCGTGCGCGCTTTCCCGTTCCATTCCAGCGTCAACAGCTTCGTCGCCGACCACGACTTCGTGTTCGTGGTCGAGCAGAACCGCGACTCGCAGCTGCGTTCGTTGATCGTCAATGAATGCGGCATCGACCCGGTGCGGCTGGTGCCGATCCTGCATTATGACGGCACGCCCATCACCGCCCGTTTCATTGCCAAGACAATCGGCGATCACCTCGACAAGCTGACGGTGAAGCCGATGAAGGTGACCTCATGACCTATCTCGCCAAGCCGAAATTCCACCATCCCGATCTGCCGAAGAATTCACTCGGGTACACGCACCGCGACTATGAGGGCACAGTCTCGACGCTGTGCGCCGGTTGCGGGCATGACTCGATCACCGGTGCGATCATCCAGTCCTGCTTCGAGCTGTCGATCGAGCCGCATCGCGTCGCCAAGATTTCGGGCATCGGCTGCTCGTCGAAGACACCCACTTATTTCCTCGGCAATTCGCACGGCTTCAATTCGGTGCACGGCCGCATGCCGTCGGTCCTGACCGGCGCCAATCTTGCCAATCGCGACCTGATTTATCTCGGCGTGTCCGGTGACGGCGACAGCGCCTCGATCGGCCTCGGCCAGTTCGCGCACTGCCTGCGCCGCGGCGTCAACATGGTCTATATCGTAGAGAACAATGGCGTTTACGGCCTCACCAAGGGTCAGTTCTCGGCAACGGCCGACCGCGGCTCGAAATCGAAGCGCGGCGTCATCAATACCGACAATTCCATCGATCTCGTCGCGATGGCGCTGCAGCTGGGCGCCAGCTTTGTCGCGCGCTCGTTCTCGGGCGACAAGCAGCAGCTGGTGCCGATCATCAAGGCGGCGATCGCGCATAAGGGCGCAGCCTTCATCGACGTGATCAGCCCTTGCGTCATGTTCAACAACCATGCCGGCTCGACCAAGAGCTTCGATTTCGTGCGCGAGCACAATGAGGCCGTGAACCGGCTCGACTTCATCTCCAGCCGCATGCCGATCGAAGTGAAATATGAGCCGGGCACCGTCGAAATTGTCGAGCAGCATGACGGTTCCAAGCTGGCGCTGCGCAAGCTCGATGCCGATTACGAGCTGCACGACCGCGCCGCCGCGCTCGGATTTTTGCAGCACCATGCCGCTAAAGGGCAGATCGTCACCGGCTTGCTTTACGTCGAGAAGGATCCGGAAGACCTGCACGCACACCTGCGCACCGTCGACGCCCCGCTCAACGCGCTGAATGAAAAGGAGCTGTGTCCCGGCCAGGCGGCGCTCGAGAAGTTCAACGCAAGCCTGCGGTAGGCGCACAGTCTCGCGGCGAACGAACAATCGCCATGGACAAACGCCGCCTCGGGCAATCCGATCTGCACCTCGCGCCACTGATGCTCGGCGGGAATGTCTTCGGCTGGAACGTCGATGAGCCGACATCGTTCGACATCCTCGACACCTTCGTCGACGCAGGCTTCAACGCCATCGATACATCCGACAGCTATTCGCGCTGGGTGCCGGGCCATCCGGGCGGCGAGTCCGAAACAATCATCGGCAACTGGCTGAAGAAGAGCGGCAAGCGGGACAAAGTGCTGATCGCCACCAAGGTCGGCGAGGACATGGGCGAAGGCCGCAGCCTCCGGAAAGAATACGTCCTGCGCGAATGCGAAGCGTCGCTTCGTCGCCTGCAGACCGACTATATCGACCTCTACCAGACCCATTTCGACGACGAGGTCACGCCCCCGGAAGAGACCATGCAGGCCTATGCCATGCTGATCGCAGCCGGCAAGGTGCGCGCGATCGGTGCCTCCAACATGACGGCCGCGCGGCTGACGGCCTCGCTCGCCGCCAGCAGCGAGGTCGGCGCGCCGCGCTACGAGAGCCTGCAGCCGCTCTACAACCTCTCCGACCGCAAGGAATTCGAGACCGAATTCGAGCCGATCTGCCGGCAGGAAAAGCTCGGCGTCATTAATTATTACTCGCTCGCGGCCGGCTTCCTCTCCGGCAAGTACCGCTCCGCCAAGGAAGGCGCCGCACATCCCGGACGCGGCGATCGCCTCATACGCTATCTCGACGCACGCGGCATGCGTATCCTCAAGGCGCTCGACATAGTGGCCACCCGCCACAACGCCCTTCCTGCTCAGGTCGCGATCGCCTGGCTGATCGCAAAGCCGATCATCACGGCGCCGATCGCCAGCGCCACCAGCCGCAAGCAGCTCGAGGAAATCATGAAAGCGCCGGCCATCAAGCTTTCAGGCGAGGACGTCGCGGCGCTCGATGCGGCCGGTGCATAGACCAGCGTAATTCAGGTTCCCTGTGCGGAACTTGTGCGATGGAACCCGCGTTGACGCTCCGCATGAGCGCGCGCGCCTCCCTTGCAGTCCGCAGAAATCACCAGGCCAAGCCGCCGAAGCGGAAAGGCCGCAACGGCGGCATCACCGAAGAAGAGATCAAGGACGTCGAGGAGCTTGCGACACCGCGCACGCCGGTGATCTACGAGGTCGTGCGCCGCCTCGGCGAGGAAGAGATGGAGCGCCCCTTCACTTCGCTGTGGTGGTCGGGCGTGGCGGCGGGGCTCTCGATCAGTTTCTCGCTGCTGTCGCAGGCGATCCTGACCACACACCTGCCGGAGGCATCCTGGCAACCGCTCGTGGTCAGCTTCGGCTACTGCATCGGGTTCATCATGGCGGTGCTTTCGCGCCAGCAGCTGTTCACTGAAATCACGATCACCGCGGTTTTGCCCGTCGCCGCAGATGTGACGTGGGGCAATATCGTGCGTATGGCGCGGCTTTGGGCGATCGTGCTCGCGGCCAATCTCGCCGGCACGTTGTTCGCGGCATTGTTCTGCACGTTCACGCCGGTTTTGCCGGGCGACATCTACAGCGGAATGCTGGAGATCAGCCGGGATCTGCTTGCTTTCGGCTGGTGGGAGGTGGTGTTCCGCGCGATTGCCGCGGGCTTTCTGATGGCCGCCATGGTCTGGCTGATGCCGGGCGCGGAAGGCGCGCAATTCCACGTCATCACGCTGATGACGTGGCTGATCGCCGTCGGCGGATTCACCCACATCGTTGCCGGCAGCATGGAATCCTATCTTCTGGTGTTTTCGGGGGAGTGGGTCTGGTGGCGAATGATTACCGAATTCATGGTACCGGTCCTGATCGGCAACATGATCGGGGGCACCGCCTTGTTCGCCCTGATCGCCTATGCCCAGGTGATGGACGAAATTTAGGATCTTCAAGCAAAACCTTAACGTGAAGAAATCCAGCTAATTGCAGCCTTCAGTCCTCAAGTGAATTGTGAGGATTTCTACTGATTAATGCAGGTGCCGACGTAGGCATTGCGGTTGCCGGCATCGGGCCCGTAGACCCCGGCCTGATGGGCGCAACGCGCAGCGCGGTCCTGGGAGGTCTCGGCACCGCCCCGTCCCGCGCCCGAAATCGTCGGCAGATTGGGCAATGACCGGCCGGTTTCCGGCACGACGATCGGCGGCGGCGTGACCGCGTGAGGTTGCGGCACTGTTTTTGAGCGGGGAATAACGACCTTTTCCACGGTGCCGCGCGGCGACCTGTATTTCGGCGCAAGCCAGGGTTCGGGCTTCGACGGCCTGGCTCCCTTTTCGGGGACCATGATGCTGTAATCGTCTTGCATGATGCTGTAGCCGCTGCCGCTTTGCGCAAAGGCAGACGCTGCGGGCGCGACCGCCAAAACAAGGATGCCGAACATTAGGGATGCGCGCATGGCCTCTTTCAGATAGGGAGCCCCCGCCCGGCCCGCTACTCCTCCGGCGCTTCCTCGATCGGATCATACCGTTTCGCGTCAAATCCGAGCAGATTCCAGGATTGCTCCATATGCGGCGGCAGCGGCGCCGACACATCAATAATACCGCCGCGCGGGTGCGGTACCGCGATCCGCCGCGCGAGCAGGTGCAGCTTGTTTTGCACACCGCCGGGGAATTCCCAGTTCTCGATGTTGAAATATTTTGGATCGCCGACAATCGGGTTGCCGACATGGGCCATGTGCGCGCGCAACTGATGGGTGCGACCGGTCACCGGCTTTAGTGAAATCCACGCAAACTTGTGCGCCGCCGGCTCCACCACCGCGTAGTAAGTGACTGCGTGGACTGCGTCCTTCTCGCCATGCTTGGCGATGCGCATATAGGAGTCTTCCTCGACTTCTTGCTTGGCCAGATACGTAGAAATGCGCCCCTGCGCCGGCTTCGGCACGCCGGCAACCAGCGCCCAGTAAATTTTGCGGGCCGAGCGCGAGCGAAACGTCTTAGCGAGTGCTGCCGCGGCAAAGCGCGTTTTCGCCACTAGCAGGCAGCCGGCAGTGTCCTTGTCCAGCCGGTGCACGAGACGCGGGCGCTGCCCGTCGGGGCCGCGCATGGTGCCCAGCATCCCATCGATATGGCGCGTCGTGCCGGAGCCGCCTTGCACTGCAAGCCCCATCGGCTTGTTGAGCACCATGACGTCGGCGTCCTCAAAGAGGATGATCGATTTCAAGAACGCGCGATCCTTCTGCGCGGCAGGCGCATCGTCGCGTGGCGCCGGCGCTTCAACCTTCAGCGGGGGAATGCGCACGGCCTGCCCGGCTTCGAGGCGAGCCTTCGGCTGCGTACGCTTGCCATTCACCCGCACCTCGCCTTTGCGAATGATGCGCTGGATGTGACTGAAGGACAGGCCCGGAAATCGCGCCTCGAAAAAGCGGTCGACGCGCATGCCTGATTCATCGGCCGTGACGGCGACGGTCTGGACCTTGCCGGCCGCCAGTAACCGCTCCGCGTCGGCCACAGGGGGCGCCGGCCGTGGGACGGCACGTTGCGCTCGCACCTCGGGGTGACGGAGCGACTGGTGGCGCGCCTGACGCGATCGGTGCCGCGGCCCGGCTTGCTGACGGCCGCCGCCGGGCTGGCGCGGGCCGGATTTTCCGCGGCTCATGCCCCGCCCCGCTCCTTCCGCCGTTTCGCCCAGTATTCGAGCCGCTTCCTGATTTCACGCTCGAAGCCGCGCTCCGGCGGGTCATAGAATTTCTGCCGTTTTAGCGCGTCGGGAAAATAGTTCTGGCCGGAAAATGCCTCCTCGGCATCGTGATCGTAGGCGTAGCCGCGGCCATAGCCTTCGTCCTGCATCAACCGGGTCGGCGCGTTGAGGATGTGCTTGGGCGGCAGCAGGGAACCAGCCTCCTTGGCCGTGCGCATGGCGGCGCCGAACGCGGCATAACCCGCATTGGATTTTGGCGCCGTCGCGCAATACACCACCGCCTGCGCGATCGCGAGTTCGCCTTCGGGCGATCCCAGGAAGTCGTAGGCGTCCTTCGCGGCATTGGCGATCACCAGCGCCTGCGGATCGGCCAGACCGATGTCCTCGATCGCCATGCGCACCACGCGGCGCGCGATATAAAGCGGCGGCTCGCCGGCATCCAGCATCCGGCAGAGATAATAGAGCGCGGCGTCGGGATCGGATCCGCGCACCGACTTGTGCAACGCGCTGATCAGATTGTAGTGGCCGTCCTGGCTCTTGTCGTAGATCGGCGCGCGCCGCTGCACGATGTCCTGCAATTTGGCGCTATCGAAAATCTCGTCCTTGCGTGCCGCGCGCCACACCTCTTCGGTGAGCGTCAGCGCCGCGCGGCCGTCGCCGTCCGCCATGCGGACCAAAGATTCACGCGCATCGGCATCGAGCGGCAGCAGCCTGTTTTCAATCTTCTCGGCACGCTCCAGCAGCTTTTCGATTGCTCCGGCGTCGAGTGATTTGAAGACCAGAACGCGCGCGCGCGACAGCAACGGCGCGTTCAGCTCGAACGAGGGATTCTCGGTGGTGGCACCGACCAGAACGATGGTGCCATCCTCCATCACGGGCAGGAAACTATCCTGCTGGGCGCGGTTGAAACGATGGATCTCGTCCACGAACAGAAGCGTGCCCCGCCCCGTTTCGCGGCGGTGACGCGCTTCCTCAAACACCTTTTTCAGATCGGCGACGCCGGTGAAAATCGCGGAAATCTGCTCGAAATGCAGGTCGGTCGCCTGCGCCAGCAGCCGCGCGACCGTGGTCTTGCCGGTACCTGGCGGTCCCCAGAACACCAGCGAACCAAGCGATCGCGTCTCCAGCATGCGGGTCAGCGCGCCGTCCGGCCCGAGCAGATGATCCTGCCCGACGACCTCGTCGAGTTTCTGCGGCCTGAGTTTGTCGGCGAGCGGTCGCGGCGCGTCCTTATCGAGGCCCGCGGCCGCAAAAAGGCTGGGACCGCTGGTTTTGGGACGGACAGCCATCGGACCGTCGCTCCCTTATCCGCCGAACACGGCGGAGATTTTCTGCCCGTTACGGACGATCACGATGCGCCAGGCGCGGTTCTGCGCCTTGCTCAGGCGCTCAAGATCCTGGGTCCTGGTGATGCGCTCACCATTGACCTCCTGGATCACGTCGCCCCGCTGGAAGCCCAGATTGCTGGCATAGGAACCGTTATCCACGTCGACGATGACAACGCCCTCTTCAGCATTGCGCACCTGCAGCTCGTCGACGAGCGCCGGCGAAAGATTGGCGATCTTCACACCCGAAAACGGCGAGCGCGAGCGGATCACAATCTCCTCGCGCGGCATTTCAGGAGCAATCTGCAACGCAACCGTCACGGTCTGTTCGCGTCCGCCTCGCACGATGCCAAGCCGCGCGGTGCCGCCAGGCGGCTTGGTCGCAAAGCGATAGTCGAAGGCATTGGGATCCTCGACATTCTGACCATCGACCGACACGATGAGGTCGCCCGGCTTGAGCGAGGCGCGCGCCGCCGGACTGTCCGGCGTAACATTCGCGATCAGCGCGCCTGACGGACGCTTGAGCCCCATGCTGTCGGCAATGTCGGCCGTGACGGTCTGCAACTTTGCGCCGAGCCATGGCCGCGCCACCGCCTTGCCGCCGGTCTTGCCGGACGCCACCACCACTTTCACCATGTTGGCGGGAATAGCGAAGCCGACGCCCTGCGAGCCGCCCGAGCGCGAAAAAATAGCCGTATTGATACCGACGAGCTTGCCGGTCAGGTCGACCAGCGCGCCGCCCGAATTGCCCGGATTGACCGCAGCATCCGTCTGGATAAAAAATTGATAGTCGCTGACGCCGACCTGCGTGCGCGCCAGCGCAGACACGATGCCGTGCGTCACCGTTTGTCCGACGCCAAACGGATTGCCGATCGCAAGCACGACGTCGCCGACCTGCAGCGCGTCGGAATCGGCGAATTCGAGCACCGGAAACCGCTCGCGGCCGTCCTTTATCTGCAGGATTGCAAGATCGGTGCGCGGGTCCTTGAGCACAAGTGACGCCTCAAACTCGCGCTTGTCGGCGAGCGAGACCTTCACCTCGTCGGCGCCCTCGATGACATGGTTGTTCGTCACGATCAGGCCGCCCGCGTCGACGATGACGCCCGAACCGAGGGACCGTTGCACCTGATTGCCCAGGCCGCCGGGCACGCCGAAGAACCGGCGAAAGATCGGATCGTCGAGCAAGGGATTGCGATTCTGAACGACCTTGGCGGCGTAGACGTTCACCACTGCAGGCGCCACCTGCTGCACGACCGGCGCATAGGAAAGACGCAATTCCGATTGCATCGGCACGCGCCGCTCCTGGGCAACGGCACTCGCCGGCAGGCATGCGGCAAACAAAACGGCAATCAGGCACAAGGGGCGCATCGGTTCGATTCCTGAAGTCTCATGCAGTCATGGCCGGGGGATCCCGTCCGTCCACGACTTAAAAGCAGCACGTGGATGCCCGGCACAAGGCTTGTGCTCGGGCCGGGCGTGACTCGCGTCCGAATGGGCGAGATATAGGCCTCTCTCGGGCCCAAATGAAGGCCGGGGCCGCCTTTCCCACCCTCAGGGTACAGGCCTCTATTCGACCACCGGTACCGTGCGCAAATAGGCGACGATGGCATCCAGATCGTCCGGGGTGACCGTCGCATAATAGTGGTAGCCCATCGGCGGCTTGAGCTTGCTGCCGTCCTTGCTCACGCCAGTGGTGATCGCACGCTTGATCTCGTCATCGGTCCAGGCCCCGATCCCCTTGGTCTTGCTCGGGGTAATGTTGCGCGAGACCGATACGCCCCAGGGCCCAGGGAATTCAAAGCCGCCGGCGCCAAGCTTGGTCGCGAATTCGCGGCCGCGTTGCCCCATCGGCGTATGGCACTCCATGCAATGAGCGATGGTCACGAGGTAAAAGCCCTTCTTGACCTTGTCGCCCATCATCGCCTCGGTAAAAGGCTTGTCGCCACCGGGCGGAATCGGGTGCGCCTGTGGAATCTTGTAGACCGGGTCTGCCACCGTGTTCTTGACCGGCTTGATCGTGCGCAGATAGGCAATCACCGCATCGAGATCGCGCTCGGTCATGATCTCGTAAAACCCGCTCGGCATGACCATCGCGACCGGCACGCCGTTTCGCTTGATCCCTTGGCGCAAGACCTTTTTAAGCTCGGCATCCGTGTGGTTGCCGATTCCAGTTTCCTTGTCCTGCGTGATGTTCGGCGCGGTCACCTTGAACGGCGGCTCGTCCCACGAGAGGCCGCCGGAAAACGCCCTGTCCATGATGTCGCCTTGCGGACCCTTCGGCGTGTGACAATTGCCGCAGGTCAGAATTCCGTTGACCAGATAGTCGCCGCGCTTGATCAGATCGCCATTCGCCGATTGGGCATTGGCGGCGCCAGCCAATCCAATGCCAAACGCAACTACGAAGAGTACCGAACGAAATTCCATGGTGATCCCCCACGAAGCCAAATGCGGCCACGATCATAACGGTCGGACATCCGCCCGTAAATAAAAAGGGCGGCAATGCTGCCGCCCTTTCACAGAACGTATTAAAAAATCTAAGCCGCCGCGGTCGCCGTTTCTTCGGCTTTTTTCTCCCGCACCGGCCCGGAGTCCTTACCCTTGGCGTCGACATCGCGGTCGACGAATTCGATGACAGCCTGCGCGGCGTTGTCGCCGTAACGGAAACCGGCCTTCATGATGCGGGTGTAGCCGCCGTTGCGCTCCTTGTAGCGCGGGCCGATCACGTCGAAGAGCTTCTTGACCTGTGCGACGTCGCGCACTTCCGCGATCGCCTGGCGGCGTGCATGGAGGCCGCCCTTCTTGGCAAGCGTCACCAATTTCTCCACCACCGGGCGCAACTCCTTCGCCTTCGGCAGCGTGGTGATGATCTGCTCGTGCTTGATCAAGGCCGCCGCCATGTTGGCAAACATGGCACGGCGATGCGCGGGCTTCTTGCCGAGCTTGCGGTGAACTTTGCCGTGACGCATTTTCAGTAATCAGTAATCAGTGATCAGTGATCAGAACTCTTCTGATTACTGATTTCTGACCACTGTCCCCTGGTTAGTAATGATCCTCGAAGCGCTTGGCGAGCTCTTCGATATTCTCCGGCGGCCAGCCCGGCACTTCCATACCGAGATGCAGCCCCATCTGCGCCAGCACTTCCTTGATTTCGTTGAGTGACTTGCGCCCGAAGTTCGGCGTGCGCAGCATTTCCGCTTCGCTCTTCTGCACCAGATCGCCGATGTAAACGATGTTGTCGTTCTTCAGGCAGTTGGCCGAGCGCACCGAGAGCTCGAGCTCGTCGACCTTCTTGAGGAAGGCTGGATTGAAGGCAAGATCCGGAATCGTCTCGGCTGCGGCTTCCTTGCGCGGCTCTTCGAAATTCACGAAAACATTCAGCTGATCCTGCAGAATACGTGCTGCATAGGCCAGCGAGTCGTCCGGCGACACCGCACCGTTGGTCTCGATCGTCATGGTCAGCTTGTCGTAGTCGAGAATTTGCCCTTCGCGGGTGTTCTCGACCTTGTAGGAGACCTTGCGCACCGGCGAGTAAAGGCTGTCAACCGGAATAAGGCCGATCGGCGCATCCTCGGGGCGGTTGCGCTCGGCGGGCACGTAACCTTTGCCGGTATTGACCGTGAACTCCATGCGGATCTCGGCGCCCTCGTCGAGCGTGCACAGCACGAGGTCTGGATTGAGCACGACGACATCGCCGACGGTCTGGATGTCGCCGGCGGTGACCGTGCCAGGCCCCTGCTTCTTCACGACCATCCGTTTGGGACCTTCACCCTGCATCTTGATGGCGATGTCCTTGATGTTGAGCACCATGTCGGTGACGTCCTCGCGCACGCCGGCAATCGAGGAGAACTCGTGCAGCACGCCATCGATGTGTACCGATTGCACCGCGGCGCCCTGGAGCGAGGAGAGCAGAATGCGCCGCAGCGCATTGCCGAGCGTGACGCCGAATCCCCGTTCGAGAGGCTCGGCAACCATCGTCGCGACCCGCGCGGCGTCGCCGCCGGCGGAGACCTGGAGCTTGTTCGGCCTGATTAGTTCCTGCCAATTCTTCTGGATCACGTCTTCACCTTTTCAGCGGCGCGGTCTTCTCGCGCCTAGCGCACCCCACCCGCCGCGTGGGGAAAATTTCGGCGGTAGATCACGCGCGGGACGTCAATGCCCACGCGAAAGAAACAATCAAACGCGCCGCCGCTTGCGCGGCCGGCAACCGTTGTGCGGTATCGTCGTCACGTCGCGGATCGAGGTAATCGTAAAGCCAGCCGCCTGCAGCGAGCGCAACGCCGACTCACGTCCCGAGCCCGGGCCCGACACCTCGACTTCGAGGGTACGCATGCCGTGCTCCTGCGCCTTCTTGGCGGCATCTTCTGCCGCGACCTGGGCAGCGTAGGGCGTCGACTTGCGCGAGCCCTTGAAACCCATGGTCCCGGCCGAGGACCAGGCAATCGTGTTGCCCTGCGCGTCGGTGATCGTAATCATCGTGTTGTTGAACGAAGCCGCGACATGCGCGACGCCTGACGCGATGTTCTTGCGTTCGCGCCGGCGGACGCGAGTAGCTTCCTTACCCATTCTCAATCCTTTCGCGCCCGCGCGCCATAACCGGCGTGAGGGCTTATCCTGTTATCAAGTCGGTCCCGCTGTCTTCTTCTTGCCGGCAATCGTCTTGGCCGGGCCCTTGCGGGTGCGTGCATTCGTGTGGGTGCGCTGGCCGCGAACGGGCAGGCCCTTGCGATGACGCAGGCCGCGATAGCAACCGAGATCCATCAGGCGCTTGATGTTGAGTTGCACCTCGCGACGCAGGTCGCCTTCAACCATGTAGTCGCGGTCGATGATTTCACGGATCTGGAGCACCTCGGCGTCGGTCAGCTGCGACACGCGCCGCTCCGGCGGCAAATTAACCTTGCCCATGATATCCTGGGCGGTCTTGATCCCGATGCCATGAATGTACTGGAGCGCGATGACCACGCGCTTGTTGGTCGGCAGATTGACGCCCGCGATACGAGCCACTTAGCTTCTCCTATATCGACCGATGGCGCGGAACGCGCCGGGTTTTCCAAGTCCCTTGAAGGGGATAGCGCAAAGCGTAACACGACGCCCGTCCCCGCCCTGCTGGGGCCCGGCATCGCGTCAAACTCCTGAATGTGCAGCTTATTAGGGGATTCATCGCGCTCTCGTCAACCTCCGCCGGGTACGGTTTTTGCGTTGTCCCGGCCTCTTCTTGCCGCGCTTACCGGCCGTAGCCGGCCGTTTCCGGCGGGTATTACCCTTGCGGACAGCGCCCTTGGGCGCCTTGGGCGCCTTCTTGGCCGCCCTTGAGGCCCTTGGCTTCCGGCGGCGTGATTTGGCCACCGGACCCCTGGCCGTGCCAGGGGGCGTCAGGTGCCGGTCGATGGCCGCCGCAACCTCGTCGATCGGCGCCATGCCGTCCACGCTCTTGAGCATGCCTTTGGCCGCGTAATGTCCGACCAACGGGGCCGTTTGGGCGCGAAAGGCGCCGAGCCGCCCTTTCAACACCTCCGGATTGTCGTCGGCGCGCACCTTTTCTCCCCGCGCGACCATCTCGGCCACACGCTTTTCGATGCGCCGAAGGAGAATTCCTTCGTCGACCCTCAGTTCGATCACCGCATCCAGCTTGAGGCCGCGCTCGGCCAGCAACCGCTCCAGCGCCTCGGCCTGTAGAACCGTCCGAGGAAACCCATCGAGCACGAAACCGCGCTTGGCATCTTGCCGGTCAATACGTTCGGCGATGATCGCAACCACCACGTCGTCCGGCACCAGTTTGCCACGGTCCATGATGCTCTTCGCCCGCAGACCGATCGGCGTGCCCGCGGCGACTGCGGCACGCAGCATGTCGCCGGTCGACAGCTGAACAATTCCGTGCTTGGCGATCAGGCGTTGCGCTTGCGTGCCCTTCCCCGCCCCCGGCGGGCCGAGCAGAATCAACCTCATCGCGTGCGCCCTCGCAGCTTCGAGCGCTTGATCAGCCCTTCATATTGGTGCGCCAGCAGATAGCCCTGGATCTGTGCGACCGTATCCATCGTCACGCTGACCACGATCAACAGCGAGGTGCCGCCGAAATAGAATGGCACCGCAGCGTACGAAATCAGAATTTCCGGAATAAGGCACACAATCGCAAGGTAAAGCGCGCCGATGACCGTGATGCGCGAGAGCACATAGTCGATGTACTCGGCCGTCCGTTCGCCCGGGCGGATGCCGGGGATAAACCCACCGTGTTTTTTCAGGTTATCCGCCGTCTCAGTCGGGTTGAACACCACCGCCGTATAGAAGAATGCGAAGAAGACGATCAGGGCTATATAGAGAATGAGGAACAAGGGCCGTCCGTGACCGAGCAGCGTCGTTACTGTGGTCAGCCAATTGGGACCCTGACCGGCGTTAAAGTTGGCGACCGTGGTCGGCAGCAGCAGCAAGGACGATGCGAAGATCGGCGGAATGACGCCCGAGGTGTTGAGCTTGAGCGGCAGGTGCGAGGACTGACCCTCGAACATGCGGTTTCCGACCTGACGCTTGGGATACTGGATCAGAAGGCGCCGCTGTGCCCGCTCCATGAACACAATGAAGGCGATGACGGCGACCACCATGACGATGACCACGAGAATCAACCCGGTCGACAGGGCGCCCTGACGTCCAAGCTCAAGAGTGCCGGCGATCGCCGACGGCAACTCGGCCACGATGCCGGACAAAATTATCAACGAAATTCCGTTGCCGATGCCACGCGCGGTGATTTGCTCGCCCAGCCACATCAAGAACATCGTGCCGCCGGTGAGCGTGATCGTGGTCGAGATGAGGAAGAAGATACCGGGACTGGAAACAACGCTGCCCGTACCCTGCAACCCGACGCCGATGCCGTAAGCCTGGAACGCCGCGAGCAACACGGTGAGGTACCGCGTGTACTGGTTCATGATCTTGCGGCCCTGCTCGCCTTCTTTCTTCAACGCCTCGAGCGTGGGCGAAACTGTCGTCATCAGCTGAATGATGATCGAGGCCGAGATGTACGGCATGATGTTGAGTGCAAAGATCGCCATCCGGTGGATGCCACCACCGGAGAACATGTTGAACATCCCAAGGATGCCGCCGGACTGGGTGTTGAAGATCTGCGACCAGGCGTTGGGATCGATGCCGGGCAACGGGATATACGTGCCCAGCCGATAGACCAGCAGCGCACCGACCGTGAACCAGATTCGCTTCTTGAGTTCTTCGGCTTTGGCGAGTGCCGAGAAGTTGAGATTGGCCGCCAGTTGTTCCGCTGCCGAAACCATCGATTGCTCCCTCGGCCCCCAACCCTTCCCGCTGCTATCTCTCTCGCAAGCAGGGCATCCGGATTTTGCGACCCTTTAGATATGCCCGGACCTGGCAAACGGTAGTCCGGGATTCCGCCTGCATCAGCAGGCGGTCATTGCGCGCCGCCTACTCGGCAGGCTTCTGTTCGCCTTCCGGTTCCGCCTTGGGCTTTCCACCTTTCGGCTTGTCGCCACCCTTGGCGGTTTCCAATGCCTTGCGCTTGTTTTTGCCTTTCGGAATTTCGTCTTGCTCTTTCGCCGGCGCGAGAACTTTCACGGTGCCGCCGGCCTTCTCTACTGCCGCGATGGCAGACTTCGAGGCGCGCCACACCGAGAATTCGACCTTGGCTTTGATCTCACCATCGCCGAGGAGCTTCACGCCGCCCTTTTCGCGGCGCATCAGGCCAGCCTTCACCATGGCGGCGGCGTCGACCGGCGACTTGGCGTCGATCAAGCCCGCATCGATTGCAGCCTGGACCTTGCCAACATTGATTTCGTTGAGCACGACGGCAAACGGCGTATTGCGGAACCCGCGCTTCGCGAGGCGCCTGTGCAGGGGCATCTGGCCGCCCTCGAAGCCCTTGATACGCACGCCGGAACGCGCGGTCTGCCCCTTGCCGCCGCGGCCACCGGTCTTGCCCATACCGGAGCCGATGCCGCGCCCGATGCGCATGCGCTTCTTGCGCGCGCCTGGCTTGTCGGCGATCTGGTTGAGTTTCATCTTACGCCTCGTTCCTATTTTCGATATGGCCGGGGTCAAGCCCGACCATAACCTACGGTCACTTCGCGTCCCCGACCACGCGCACAAGGTGCTGCACCTTGCGGATCATGCCGCGGGTTGCCGACGTGTCCGGGAGATCGCGTGTGCGCCCGATCTTGTTGAGGCCCAGCCCGATCAGCGTCTGCCGTTGATCGAAATGGCGCCGTTGCGGGCTGCCCACTTGCTCGAGCTTGATGGTCTTTTGTCCCTGAGCCATGTGTGAGTTCCTTAGTCCGCTGCCGCCTCGGCATCACCATCGCGGCGGCGCGATTGCAGCGTCGAGACCTTGATGTTGCGGCGGGCCGCGACCGAGCGCGGCGAATCTTGATGCTTGAGCGCATCGAATGTCGCGCGCACGACGTTGTACGGGTTAGACGAGCCAAGCGATTTGGCCACTACGTCCTGCATTCCGAGCGTCTCGAACACCGCGCGCATCGGCCCGCCCGCGATGATGCCGGTGCCGGGAGGCGCCGCGCGCAGGAACACCTTGCCGGCGCCGTGCCGTCCGAGCACGTCATGATGCAGCGTGCGGCCCTCGCGCAGCGGCACGCGGGTCAGGCTGCGCTTGGCTGCATCGGTTGCCTTGCGGATCGCTTCCGGCACCTCGCGCGCCTTGCCGTGCCCGAATCCGACTCTGCCCTTCTGATCACCTACGACGACGAGTGCAGCGAAGCCGAAACGACGGCCGCCCTTGACCACCTTGGCCACGCGGTTGATGTGCACCAGCTTGTCGATGAACTCGCTGTCGCGCTCCTCGCGGCCACCGCGTTCTCGTTCCCGTCGCGCTTCCCGTGCCATTTGCCTATTCCTTTCGCATCATCTTGTCCGAAAACCGATTTCCACTTTTCGGGGATGGTGCGTGTTTCCTTAAAAGTTGAGTCCGCCTTCACGCGCGGCGTCTGCCAGCGCCTTGATACGTCCGTGATAGAGATAGCCGCCGCGATCGAAAACGACGTCCTTGATGCCCTTTTCCTTGGCGCGCTCGGCGATCAACTTGCCGACCGCCTTTGCCGCAGCAATGTTCGCGCCGGTCTTGGCGCCTTCGCGCATCGTCTTCTCCAGCGACGACGCCGCCGCCATCGTCGTGCCTTTCACGTCATCGATCAGTTGCGCGTAGATGTGTTTGGATGAGCGGAACACCGACAGCCGCGCGCGACCGCTCGTGCCGGCTGCAAGTTTGACCTTGCGGCGCACCGACGCCGTCCTCCGCGCAGTTCGGTCAGTTAGTCTCGACATCGCGCGTCCTCTACTTTTTCTTGCCTTCCTTGCGGAAGATATACTCGTTGGCGTATTTCACGCCCTTGCCCTTGTAGGGCTCGGGCGGACGGAATCCGCGGATTTCGGCGGCGACGTGCCCGACCTTCTGCTTATCGACGCCGGTGACCACGATCTCGGTCGGCTTTGGCGTCGCGATGGCGATGCCTTCAGGGATCGGGAAATTGACGTCATGCGAGAAGCCGAGCTGCAGCTGCAGCGTCTTGCCCTGCACCGCGGCGCGATAACCGACGCCGGTGATCTCCAGCTTCTCTTCGAATCCTTTGGTCACGCCCGCCATCACGTTCGCGACCAGCGTGCGTGACGTGCCCCACATCGAGCGCGCGCGCTTTGTCTCGTTGCGCGGCTCGAGCTTGATCCCAGTCTTGTCCATGGCGACAGTGACGTCGTCATGCACAACGACCTGAAGAGCGCCCTTCGGGCCCTTCACCTTTACGGTCTGGCCTTCGACGTTGGCGGTAACGCCGGTCGGGACCGCGACTGCTTTTTTGCCGATGCGCGACATCAGAACACCGTGCAGATGATTTCGCCGCCCACATTGGCCTCGCGGGCATCGTGGTCGGCCATCACGCCTTTGGGGGTCGACAGGATCGCGACACCGAGGCCGTTATTGATACGCGGCAGGTTGCGCACCGCTACATAGACGCGACGCCCTGGCTTCGAGATGCGTTCGATTTCCCGGATAACCGGCTCGCCGTCGAAATACTTGAGCTCGATCTCGAGTTCGGACCGGCCGCTGGCGTGCGCCACGCTGGCATAGCCTCGGATGAATCCTTCCGTCTTGAGCACCTCGAGCACGCGCTCGCGTTGCTTGGAGCCCGGCATTGAGACCTTCGACTTGTTGCGCATCTGAGCGTTACGGATGCGCGCGATCATGTCGCCAATCGGATCGTTGACCATCGCGCCCTCCCTACCAGCTCGACTTCACAAGGCCCGGAATCAGGCCCTTCGAGCCGAGCTCGCGCAACGCGATACGGCTCAAGCGGTGCTTGCGGTAATAGGCGCGCGGGCGACCGCTCAGCTCGCAGCGGTTGCGGATGCGCGTCTTGGACGAGTTGCGCGGCAACTCCGCCAGTTTCAGTGACGCAGCAAAACGCTCTTCCATCGGCAGCTTCTTGTCGTACGCGATCGCCTTCAGCTTTGCGCGCCGATTTGCGTACTGCTTCGCCATCCTGCGCCGTCTGTTGTTCTTCTCGATCGAACTCTTCTTCGCCATACTTTCGCTCCTTGCGGTTCCGCGTATGAGGGACGCCCTCACTGCCGGAACGGGAAGTTGAACGCGGTGAGCAACGCGCGGGCTTCGTCGTCGGTGCGCGCGTTGGTGCAAACGGTAATATCGAGCCCCCAGGTATCGGTGACCTTGTCGAAATCGATCTCCGGGAAGACCGTGTATTCCTTGATGCCAAGGCTGTAGTTGCCGCGGCCATCGAAGCTCTTCGGACTAAGCCCGCGGAAATCACGCACGCGCGGCAATACGATGTTCACCAGGCGGTCCAGAAAGTCATACATGCGCGCCTTGCGCAGCGTGACCTTGCAGCCGATGGCCTGGCCGTCGCGCAGCTTGTAGGTCGCGATCGACTTGCGCGACTTGGTGATGACGGCTTTCTGGCCAGCGATCAGCGACAGGTCGCCGGCGGCGTTATCCACCTTCTTGCGATCGGCGACGCCCTCACCGATGCCCATGTTGAGCACGACCTTCGTGATCGTGGGCACCTGCATGCGGTTCGTGTAGCCGAATTTCTTCGATAACTCGCCGCGGATGACCTGCTCGTAATGGGTCTTCAGGCGCGCGACATAGTCGGAGCGCTCGCGCGGCTTCTTCACCTTTGGCTCGCCGCCCTTCGGAGCGCCGCCATCCTTGGCGCCTTTCGGAGCGCCTTGCGGCTGCTTCGGCTTCTTGCCTTCGGACTGCTGCTGGGTATCAGCCATCGATTTCGACTCCGGAACGCTTGGCGATGCGCACCTTCTTGCGGGCATCGCCTTCGCCGACGAATTTGAAGCCAACGCGGGTCGGCTTGCCGTCCTTTGGATCGGCGATTGCAAGATTGGACAGGTGGACTGACCCCTCCTTGGAGATGATCCCGCCTTCCTGCTGTGCGGTCTGACGCTGATGGCGCTTGACCATATTGATGCCGCGCACAAGCGCGCGGTTTTCATCGGGGCGCACAGCGATCACCTCGCCGGTGCGGCCTTTGTCACGGCCGGCGAGCACGACGACCTTGTCGCCCTTGCGGATCTTGGCTGCCATCAGAGCACCTCCGGGGCGAGCGAGATGATCTTCATGTGATTTTTCGCACGCAGTTCGCGCGGCACAGGCCCGAAAATGCGGGTGCCGACCGGCTCCATCTGCGGCGTGATCAGCACCGCGGCATTGCGGTCAAAGCGAATGACCGAGCCATCCGGGCGCTTGATGTCCTTGGAAATACGCACCACGACCGCCTTCATAACGTCGCCCTTCTTCACGCGGCCGCGTGGAATCGCTTCCTTGACCGACACGACGATGACGTCGCCGATGGTGGCGTATTTGCGCTTGGAGCCGCCAAGCACCTTGATGCACATGACGCGACGCGCGCCGGAATTGTCGGCCACGTCGAGGTTGGTTTGCATCTGAATCATGATGCGGCTCTCACTGTCTGGTCGCTCTTCACGTTCACTGAACTTTCTGCTTCTTCTCGCCCCGGACCACGGCCCAGCGCTTGAGCTTGGAAATCGGCCGGCGCTCCTCGATCCACACCAGATCGCCAACCGAGTAAGTGTTGGCCTCGTCGTGCGCGTGGTACTTCTTCGAGCGGCGGATCGTCTTCTTCATCGTCGGGTGCGCAAAACGCCGGTCGACGCGCACGACAATGGTCTTGTCCTGCTTGTCGCTGACAACAACGCCCTGGAGCGTACGCTTCGGCATCTCGAACCCCTTATTCCTTCGACTTCGTCTTGGCGCGCGACTTCGGCTTCGCAGCGGCCTTCGGTTTGGCGGTCTTCGTCTTCTTCTCGGTTTTTTCGGCCTTCGGAGCCGGCGAAGCTTTCGCCACCGGCTCCGGCATCCCCGCGCGTTTCTGCGCGGCGATTGTCTTCATGCGCGCGACATCGCGGCGGATCACACGCACCCGCGACGTGTTCTCGAGCTGACCGGTCGCCCGCTGGAAGCGCAGATTGAACTGCTCCTTCTTCAGCTTGAGCACTTCGTCATCGAGTTGATCGAGCGTCATTGCTCTTACATCGGCGGCTTTCATCGTCATCACTCGGCGATACGTTCGATAAAACGGGTTTTGACCGGCAGCTTGGCGGCGGCGAGCCCCAGTGCTTCACGAGCAACCGAGACTGGAATGCCGTCGACCTCGAAAAGAATCCGACCCGGCTTCACGCGCACGACCCAAAGCTCGGGCGTGCCCTTGCCTTTACCCATGCGCACTTCGATCGGCTTTTTCGAAACCGGCACGTCCGGATACACGCGAATCCACACCCGGCCCGACCGCTTCATGAAGCGCGTGAGCGCGCGGCGCGCGGCCTCGATCTGGCGTGCAGTGACGCGCTCCGGCTCGAGCGCCTTGAGCCCGTATTGGCCGAACGCAAGCGTCGTGCCGCTCGTGGCAAGACCATGGATGCGGCCCTTAAACGCCTTGCGAAACTTTGTGCGGATCGGTTGCAACATGACTTAAAACTCTATTCGTCCTCTCAAGCTGCGGTCTCGCGGCGCGGGCGGCTGCTCTCGCCTTCGGCGAGCTTCTTGTCCTGCGCCATCGGGTCGTGCTCCAGAATTTCGCCCTTGAAGATCCAGACCTTCACGCCGCAGGTGCCATAGGTCGTGAACGCGGTGGCAACGCCGTAGTCGACGTCGGCACGCAAGGTGTGCAGCGGCACACGGCCCTCGCGGTACCACTCCATGCGCGCAATTTCGGCGCCGCCCAGGCGACCCGAGCAGTTGATGCGAATGCCTTCGGCGCCGAGGCGCATGGCGGATTGAACGGCGCGCTTCATGGCGCGGCGGAACGCAACGCGGCGCTCGAGCTGCTGCGAAATCGATTCGGCGACGAGTTGCGCATCGAGCTCCGGCTTGCGGATTTCGACGATGTTGATCACGACGTCGCTGTCGGTGAGCTTGGCGACCGCCCTGCGTAACTTCTCGATGTCGGCGCCCTTCTTGCCGATGACGACGCCCGGGCGTGCCGAGTGAATCGTAACACGGCATTTCTTGTGCGGTCGTTCGATCACGATATGAGAAACCGCCGCCTGCTTGAGTTGCTTCATCAACTCTTTGCGGATCTTGATGTCTTCGTGCAGTAGCGTCCCGTACTCGGCCTTGCCCGCGAACCACCGCGAATCCCACGTACGGTTGATACCGAGGCGTAGCCCTATCGGATTGACTTTCTGACCCATCGCCTACTCCTCAGGCTTCCGCCCGCGCCTCGACCTGACGCACGACGATCGTCAGGTGAGAAAACGGCTTGAAAATGCGTCCGACACGACCGCGGCCGCGTGGGGTGAATCGCTTGATCACGAGCGCCTTGCCGACATGCGCCTCGGCGACGACAAGATCATCGACGTCGAGATCGTGATTGTTCTCGGCGTTCGCGATCGCCGACTCCAGGCACTTGCGCACGTCCTTGGCGATTCGCTTGCGCGAAAACTCGAGGTCGGCGAGCGCGCTCGCAACCTTCTTGCCGCGGATCAATTGCGCGACGAGGTTGAGCTTCTGCGGAGAGATCCGCAGCATCTTGCTCACAGCCTTGGCCTCGTTTTCGCCGAGGTCCCGTTCGCGTTGGCGCTTGCCCATGACCTTGCTCTTTATCCCTTAGCTTGCCGCCGGAGCAGCCGGTGCTGCCGCCGGCGCCGCGGCACCCGGTGCCGCAGGCGCGCCCGCGCGCTTGGCTTTGCGGTCGGACGAATGGCCGTAGAACATCCGGCTCGGCGCGAACTCGCCAAACTTGTGGCCGACCATCTCCTCGGTCACCAGCACCGGGATGTGCTTCTGGCCGTTATAGACGCCGAAGTTAAGTCCGACGAACTGCGGCAGGATGGTCGAGCGGCGGCTCCAGATCTTGATCATCTCGTGACGACCGGACGCGCGCGCGGCTTCCGCCTTGCGCAGCAGATATCCGTCGACGAACGGGCCCTTCCAACTTGAACGCGTCATAGCTCTCTGTCCTTACTGCTGCTTCTTCTTGCGATCGTGCCGGCTCGCAACGATGAAGCGCTCCGTACGCTTGTTCTTGCGGGTCTTCTTGCCTTTGGTCGGGAACCCCCACGGCGTGACCCAGTGTTTGCCGCCCTTGGTGCGGCCGCCATGCGGATGATCGACCGGATTCATGGTGATGCCGCGGTTGTGCGGCATACGGCCTTTCCAGCGCTGGCGTCCGGCCTTGCCGATGGTGGTGTTCATGTTGTCGGGATTGGACACCGCACCGACCGTCGCCATGCAACGGCCGTGCACGAGGCGCTGCTCGGTCGTGCTCAAACGGAGGATCACATAGTCCTGGTCGCGGCCGACGATCTGCACGTAGCTGCCGGCCGAGCGCGCGATCTGCCCGCCCTTGCCGATCTTGATCTCGACATTGTGCACAATCGTGCCGACCGGAATATTCGCGATCGGCATCGCATTGCCCGGCTTCACGTCGGCATGCTCCGAGGCGATGACAGAGTCGCCCGGCGCAAGCCGCTGCGGCGCCAGAATATAGGCAAGCTCGCCATCCTGATACTTGATCAGCGCGATGAACGCCGTGCGGTTCGGATCATATTCAAGGCGCTCAACCGTTGCCGGCACGTCGAACTTGCTGCGGCGGAAATCGATGCGCCGGTAGGCCTGCTTGTGGCCGCCGCCGCGAAAACGCGAGGTGATCCGCCCGTTGTTGTTGCGGCCACCAGTCGAGCTTTGCCCCTCGGTCAACGATTTGACGGGCGCCCCTTTATACAGGGTCGAGCGGTCGACGGTCACCAGCTGGCGCTGGCCCGGCGTCACCGGATTGTAGGTTTTCAACGCCATCGCAATGCTCCCTTACAAGCCCGTGGTCACGTCGATCCTGTGACCCTCTTCGAGCGTCACGATCGCGCGTTTGACATCGGACTGCTGTCCGGGCCTGTTGCGGAATACTTTCCACTTTCCAGGCCGGGTGAGCGTGTTGACGCTCTTGACCTTGACGTCGAACAGCTTCTCCACCGCTTCCTTGATCTGCGGTTTGGTGGCGCTCTTGGCGACCTTGAACGTCACCTTGTTGTGCTCGGACCCCATGGTCGCCTTTTCGGTGATCACCGGGGCGATAATGACGTCATAGTGGCGCGGATCGCTGGTGCTCATTTGAATCGCGCCTCCAGCGCATCAAGCGCGGCCTTGGTCAACACCAAGGTCTTGCGCCGCAGGATGTCGTAGACGTTGATGCCCTGCACGGGCAGCACGTCGATATTCGGGATGTTGCGCGCTGCGCTGCGGAAGTTGGCGTCGATCTCCGCGCCGTCGATGATCAACGCGTTCGCCAGGCCGAGCTTGTCGAATTGCTTGGCAAGCGCCTTGGTTTTCGTGTCCTTCGCGGACGCCTTCTCGAGAACGATGATGCCGCCGTCCTTGGCTTTCGAGGACAACGCATGCTTGAGCGCAAGCGCGCGGACTTTCTTCGGCAGATCGATAGCGTGGCTGCGAACCAGCGGCCCGAAAGCGCGGCCGCCACCGCGGAACTGCGGGACGCGCGCAGAGCCGTGACGGGCGCCGCCGGTGCCCTTCTGCGCATACATTTTCTTGCCGGTCCGCCAGATTTCAGCGCGGCCCTTGGTCTTGTGCGTGCCGCGCTGGCGCTTGGCGAGCTGCCAGTTGACGCAGCGCTGGATGATGTCGGTCCGCGGCTCAAGGCCGAAGATCGCATCCGGCAACTTGACCGATCCGGCTTCCTTGCCTTCGAGGGTGGTGATCTTCATTTCCATATCACGCGCCCTCCTTCGCAGGAGCAGCCGCCTCGGGCGCGGGCGCCTCGGCCGACTTCTGTTCGGCCTTCGGCGCGGATTTCGTTTCCGCCTTGGCTTCGGACTTCACCTCGGCGGTTTCGCTGACGCGGAATTTGCCGGGCTTCGGCGCTTCCTTCGGCAACTTTTTCTTCACTGCGTCGCGCACCGTGACCCAGCCGCTCTTGGCGCCAGGAACCGCGCCCTCGACGAGCAGGAGGCCGCGCTCCACATCGGTCTGCACAACTTTGAGATTGAGTGTGGTCACGCGGTCGACACCCAGATGACCCGGCATCTTCTTGTTCTTGAACGTCTTGCCCGGATCCTGACGGCCGCCGGTGCCGCCGATCGAGCGGTGCGAGATCGACACGCCATGCGAGGCGCGCAGGCCGGNGAAATTCCAGCGCTTCATGCCGCCGGCAAAGCCCTTGCCGATGGTGATGCCGCAGACGTCGACGAACTGGCCCGGAATGAAGTGATCGGCGGTGATTTCTGCGCCGACCGGAATGACGGAGTCTTCGGTCACGCGGAATTCAGCGAGCTTGCGCTTGGGCTCGACTTTCTGCTTGCCGAAATAGCCGCGGTCGGCCTTGCTCATATTGTTGGAGCGGCGCGGGCCGGAGCCGAGCTGCAGCGCCACATAGCCATTCTTGTCCTTGGTCCGGTGGGCAACCACCTGACACTGCGCGAGGCGCAGCACCGTGACCGGCACGTGCTCGCCGGCCTCGGTGAACACCCGGGTCATTCCGACCTTCTGAGCAACTACACCCGTACGCATTGCTAGTCCCACCCCGGCCTTAGAGCTTGATCTCGACGTCGACGCCGGCAGCCAGGTCGAGCTTCATCAGCGCGTCCACCGTTTGCGGCGTCGGATCGACGATGTCGAGCAGGCGCTTGTGCGTGCGCATCTCGAACTGTTCGCGGCTCTTCTTGTCGACGTGCGGCGAGCGGTTCACCGTGAACTTCTCGATGCGCGTCGGCAGCGGAATCGGGCCACGGACCTGCGCGCCGGTGCGCTTGGCCGTATTCACGATCTCGCGCGTCGACGCATCGAGGATGCGGTGATCGAACGCCTTGAGCCGGATCCGGATATTCTGGCCGTTCATTTTCTCGTCTCTCTGTCCCCGCCATGGCCGGCTTGTCCGGCCATCCACGTCCTACATTGATCTCAAGTCGTGGATGCCCGGCTCGAGGCCG
>ARCol0yngRDRAFT_1000023_pt1 | contig 28722 bp, 25 predicted proteins | sample AraColrhizospDNA_FD_9197 | JGI IMG/M metagenome (IMG submission 9197) | reverse complement strand
CCCCGCCGGTGAGGGAGCTGCCCTCCGCGCCGGCGGGCGCCTATGACAATGTCAGCGAATTGCTGGGCGTCGTCGTTGAACACGAACGCCGCCGCGGACGCGGGGCGCAGAGCAACGCGTCGGGGCGCTACGAGCCGCTGGCGCGGGTGGCATTCGACGATGGCTGGCGGACGCTGGATGAGCTGCCGCCTTTCAAGACCACCGTTACCGTGGACTCCACGCGGAAGATCATTACCCGCAATGACTCGCCCGACATCGGCTTCGATCGCTCGATCAATCCCTACAGAGGCTGCGAGCACGGATGCATCTACTGTTTTGCCCGACCAACGCACGCCTATCTCGGCCTGTCGCCGGGCCTTGATTTTGAATCCAAGCTGCTGGTGAAGCCGGAAGCGGCGAACTTGCTCGAAAAGGAATTGTCGGCGGCCGGCTATGAGCCGAAAGTGATCGCCATCGGCACGAATACGGATCCGTACCAGCCGATCGAGCGGCGCTACAAAGTGATGCGGCGCATCCTTGAAGTGCTCGACCGCGCGGGCCACCCGGTCGGCATCGTTACGAAATCGGCGCTGGTGCTGCGCGACCTCGACATTCTTGCACGCATGGCAGAACGCAATCTGGCAAAGGTCGCGCTGTCGGTTACCACGCTGGATGCGACTCTTGCGCGCAAGATGGAGCCGCGGGCCGCGACGCCCATGCGGCGTCTTGAGACCCTGCGGCGGCTCGCGCAGGCCGGAGTTCCGACAACGGTCATGGTTGCGCCGGTGATACCGGCCCTCAACGATATGGAAATCGAGCGCATCCTCGAAGCCGCCCGCACGGCAGGCGTGAAAGAAGCCGGTTATGTCTTGTTGCGGCTGCCGCTCGAGGTGCGCGACCTGTTTCGCGAATGGCTGATCGCAAATTATCCCGACCGGTACCGCCACGTGTTCAAGCTGATCCGCGATATGCGGGGCGGAAAGGACTACGACTCGACATGGGGCACGCGCATGAAGGGCGCCGGGCCTTATGCCTGGATGATCGGCCGTCGCTTCGAGATGGCTTGCGAAAAACTCGGGCTCAATGTTTCGCGAACACAACTCACGATCGAACACTTCCGCAAGCCGAAACCAGGCACGGAACAGCTGAGTCTATTCGGATCATGAATGAGCCTTCGGGGATCCTGTCGCTGGTGACGCTCGGCGTCGCCAATCTCAAGCGAAGCATCGCTTTCTACGAAACGCTGGGTTTTCGCCGCAAGGCGCTTGCGGCCGACGGCGTCGGATTTTTCCAGGCCGGAGCCTGTGCGATTGCCGTCTTTCCGTCCGACGAACTTGCCAACGACGCCAACATTGCGTCCGAAGGCATGGCCGAAAATTTTCGCGGCATCGCGCTGGCCTGGAACTGCCGATCGGAGCACGACGTTGACGTCGTGATCAGACGCGCCGGCGAGGCGGGGGCGGTAATCCGCAAGCCCGCGCAGGATGCGTTCTGGGGTGGTTACAGCGGCTATTTCTCGGATCTCGACGGCCATCTCTGGGAGGTGGCCTACAATCCGCACTTTCCCCTGACCGATGACGGGCGCCTGCAGCTGCCGGATTAACGGTTTCCGGTCCGGACTGTTCACAGGCTCTAACGTTCAGGTTGACTTGCACCGCGCGCAGCGCACTCATCGCGGCGATGGCGAAAAAGTCCAAGCCGGATCTGCGGCTGCCGCTCCATGAGCCGATTTTGCGGCCAACCTTCCGGCGCGAACGGCGGGCACTTAAAAATGGCATCTGGCCGGTCGCCGGTTGCGATGAGGCTGGCCGTGGCCCGCTCGCCGGACCGGTGGTGGCGGCCGCCGTCGTTCTGGATCCCGACCGTATTCCGCGCGGGCTCAACGACTCCAAAAAGCTCGACGCTGAGGCGCGCGAGAAGCTCTACGAAAAGATCTGCGCCACTGCGCAGGTGGCGGTCGCCTTCGGCGCAGTCGAGCGCATCGACCGCGACAATATACTGCGTGCTTCACTTTGGGCGCTGGCGCGCGCCGTCAAGGCGCTGTCGGTCCCGCCGAAACTGGTCTTCGTCGATGGAAATCAGAAGATCAACTGCAGTTGCGACTGCGTAACGGTGGTTTCGGGAGATGCGCTTGTGCTGTCGGTCGCAGCGGCATCGATCGTCGCCAAGGTTACGCGCGACCGGCTGATGATGCGGCTCGGCCTTGCCCATCCGGGGTACGGCTTCGAGCGCCACATGGGTTACAGCGTGCCGGAGCATTTCGCGGCACTGGCGCGGCTCGGGCCGACGATCCACCACCGCAGGTCGTTCGCGCCGGTGGCTGCCAAGCTCGCCGCCCTTGGCGGCGCCTCGGACGAGGTAATCTCCGAGTTATTGCCTCTTTAGCCCGGCTTCTCTATTCCTCCGGGCGCATGATCCCGAAAACTGAAAGGCGGTTTTCGGATAAGATCATGCGCGAAAATAAGCTCCCGTCCGTTTTCACCCCGCCCGGGCCAATGCATTACGTCTCCCTGCTCATTGAATTTCTACGCGGGCGCCCCGCGGTCGTGTTCTGGACGGTTGCGCTGACGCAGGCGGCGCTTTGGACGTTCATTCCGGCCTTGTTCTACAGCGCACCGCCCGGCGAAGTGCCGATGCTGCTGGCCATAGGGCACGAATTCGTGCTCGGCAGCTATCTCGGACCACCGCTGGCATTCTGGCTCGGTGAAATCGCCTTCCGGATAGCAGGGGCTTTCGGGCTCTATGCCCTGGCGCAGGCTTGCATCGTGCTCGCTTATTGGGCGGTGTTCAGGCTCGGCTGTGCGATCGTCGGCATACGCCACGCGGTTCTTGCAGTGCTGCTGATGGTGGGCATTGCCGCATACTCGGTGCCGAGCCCGGAATTCGGACCGGCGATCCTCGCTGCCCCCTTGTGGGCCCTGGCGCTGCTTTACTATTGGCGCGCCCTCGGCGAGAGGCGCCGCGGTTACTGGTTCCTGCTTGCGCCTGTTCTCGGTCTGCTCATGCTTGCAAGCTACGCAGGCCTGATCCTTTTCATCCTGTTCGTAGTCTTCACTCCATTGACGCCGCGCGGTCGCGCATCGCTCTTGCATCCCGATCCGTGGATCGCGCTGATCCTTCTGTTTATCGTCGTCTTCCCGCATGCGCTCTGGCTGGGCGGAAATCGTTCGCTGGTTCTGGAGGGCTTTGACGAGAGCGTCGGCGCCGCGGGACGGCTGGCGCCGGGCATTTGGCTGTTCGCCGTGCTCCTTATGACGCATCTTGGGCTCGCGCTCCTCGTCACGCTGGCGAGCGGTTGGCCGCGTCATCCCCGCGAGCGCGCGCCGGAGATCGAGCGACATCCTGTTGAGCCGCTCGCGCGCGCGTTCGTCTACCTGTTTGCGATCGCACCTGCTTTGGTCGCGATTGCGGTTGTCTTCGTCAGCAATCGCCTCGGCCCTTTAGATCGCGTTACACCAATCGTTGTGCTTTCAGGGCTCGCAGTTGTTCTCGCCGCTGGCGACAAGATTCTGCTTTATCGCGAACGATTAGTGTCGTCGGCCTGGTTCGGTCTGCTGTTCGCGGCACCAGCTTTGGTCGTGATCGGCCTTGCAATTTCACCCTGGATCGTCGGCATCGACCTCAGGATCATGCAGCCGGCCAGCGCGGAAGGGCAATTCTACGGAGATATTTTTCAGCGCCGCACCGCCAAGCCGCTCGCATATCTGAGCGGCGACCCGCGGCTTGCGCCGCTGATCGCGCTCGCTGCTCCGAACCGGCCACACGTTTATTTTGCGTGGGCGCCTCACCGCAGCCCTTGGGCCAGCCCCGCAGATTTCCGGACCCACGGCGGCATCCTCGTCTGGCCGGCCGCCGACAATACCGGCACGCCTCCCGCGACGCTCAAGGCACAGTTTCCTGACCTCGTGACCGAGGTGCCGCGCTCGTTTCCGCGTACGGTGCAAGGCGTCTTGCCGCTCATTCGCCTGGGCTGGTCGATGCTGCGGCCGTCGGCGCCTCAGTGATAGCTCTCGCCCTCGCGAACCTTGCCGCGGAACAGCCAATAGATGAATACAATGTAGCCGATCACGATCGGCAGCAGCAGCAAGGTGCCCAACAGCATGAAGATCTGGCTGGCCGGTACGGCAGCAGTGTCCCAGACCGTGAGCGATGGCGGCACTAGATACGGAAAATTCGAAATCACGAGCCCCAGATAGCCGAGCAGGAACAAGGCCACCGTCGCCAGGAACGGGGAAACCTCGCGCCGCGCCTCGAGCCAGCGCCATTCAAGATAGGCAATCAGTGCGGTGATGACGGGTATCGGCCACAGGAAATAAAAATTCGGCAACGAGAACCAGCGTGCCGCAACGCGGGGCTCGGCGAGCGGCGTCCATAGACTCACGACAATCATCGATGCGAGCACCGCCATCAACAATGTCTTGGCGTGCGCACGCGCGCGTTCGGCAACCGGCCCTTCGGTTTTCATCGCGAGCCACGTTGCGCCGAGCAAGCCGTAACCGGCGATCAGCGAAACGCCGCAGACAAATGCGAACGGCGTTGCCCAATCGAACGAGCCGCCACTGTAAGCGCCGTCGCGCACCGAAACGCCCTGGATCAGACTGCCGAGGATGATGCCCTGTGCAAAGGTTGCAAGCGTCGAGCCCGCCGCGAAGGCAAAGTTCCACCCGGTCTTGCTGCGCGAAACGTGGCGAAATTCGAAAGCGATACCGCGAAAGACCAGCGCCAGCAGCATCACAATCACCGGAATGTAAAACGCCGGCATGATGACCGCATAGGCCCTGGGAAAAGCCACGAACAATCCGGCGCCGCCGAGCACCAGCCATGTCTCGTTGCCGTCCCAGTACGGCGCGATCGAGCGTGTCATTTGATCGCGTTCGCTCTCGTTCTGTGTGAACGGAAACAGAATGCCGATACCGAGGTCGAAGCCGTCGAGCAGCACGTACATGACGACAGCTATGCCAATCACCGCGGCCCAGATCAGCGGGAGATACCATTCCATGGTTACGCTCCCATCAGCGTTGCAACGCTTCGCGGCCGACATCCTGCGCGGCCGAAATCGGACTTCGTGAGAAACGCCCGGTTTCCGGCGCAACTTGACGCGGCCCCTGCGCGATCAACCGGTTGATGTAATAGATGCCGAACGAGAACACGACGCCATATGCCAGCACGAAAAGAGCCAACGTGCCAGCAATGGTCGCACCCGGCACCGGAGAAGTCGCATCCGACGTGCGCATGATCCCATGCACGATCCAGGGCTGACGTCCGCACTCGGCGACGATCCAGCCTGAGATCACTCCGACGAAACCGACCCACCAGCATTGCGACATCACGTGCAGATACCAGCGCGTCTCGAATAGCGTGCCGCGCCACCACAGGAACGCACCGAACAGGGCAGCAGCGATCATGAAGAATCCGACCGCCAGCATGATGCGGAAGGCGAAGAAGACAATCTTCACAGGCGGGCGATCTGAAACCGGCACGCTGCTGAGGCCCGGAAACAGTCCATTCATTCGGTGGGTCAAAACGAGCGAGGCCGCCTTCGGAATCGACAATTCAAAGTGGTTTACACCCGCCACTTCGTCGGGCCACGCGAAGATGTGGAAGTCGCCGGGCCTGCTTCCGTCCCAGTGCGCTTCCATCGCGGCCACTTTGATCGGCTGGTGTTCGAGCGTGTTGAGCCCGTGCTGGTCGCCGATTACCAATTGCAAGGGCGCAAGGATTGCGGTGAGGCCGATTGCCATGCGCAGCATGGTACGGCCTTCATCGATGTGACGTCCGGCCACGAGATAGCGTGCACCAACCGCGAGCACGACGAACCCTGTCGTGAGGTAGGCCGCATTGAGCATATGCGCGAACCGGTACGGGAAACTTGGATTGAAAATGATCTTCAGCCAATCGGCCGGATAGGCGATGCCATCGCGCATTTCGTGGCCGGTCGGCGTCTGCATCCAGCTGTTGGCCGACAGGATCCAGAACGCGGAAATTGCCGTGCCAGTCGCGACGACCGCGGCCGACAACACGTAAAGCCAGGGTGGCACGCGATTGAACCCGAACAGCAATATTCCGAGGAACGTCGCCTCGAGGAAAAATGCTGCCAACACCTCATAGCCGAGCAACGGCCCCAGCACATTGCCGGTCGCAACCGAGAAGCGGCTCCAGTTTGTGCCGAACTGGTATGAAAGTACGATTCCGGAAACGACACCCATCGCAAACGACACGGCGAAAATCTTCGTCCAGAATCGCATCAAATGCTGGTAGCGGTCGTTGCCGCTGCGCAGCCATATCACGCCGAGGGTCGCGAGATAGGCCGACAGCCCGATCGTGAAGCTCGGGAAAATGATGTGGAAGATGATCGTAAAGGCGAATTGCAGGCGGGCCAGCAGGACAGGATCAAAATCCATCACACCCTCCGACCGGATGTCCCTCGTGGAGTATAGGCGCGGCCGTTAAATCATGGCGAGCCTATTGCGTTCCAATCCTGCGATAAATCGAAGCGGAAAACGGCTGCCTCCAAGCTATCCACAGCGCCTCAATCGCTTCTGACGGTCCGGATGCCGACGCGTTAGATTTGCGCACGGGCGCTTGCTGGGGGGTGGACATGGCCAAAAGGGCAAACACAAAGAGCGAGGCTTCTCTCGCCGCCGCGCTGGACCGCTATTTCGGCCTTGCGCAGCAGGGCACCGACGTCCGCACCGAATTCATTGCCGGTGTGACCACGTTTCTGACGATGGTCTACATCGTCTTCGTGAACCCCATCATTCTCGGAAAGGCGGGAATGGACCAGGGCGCGGTCTTCGTCGCGACCTGCGTTGCCGCGGCGGTCAGCACTTTTGTGATGGCGCTTTACGCCAACTATCCGATCGCGCTGGCGCCGGGCATGGGCATCAACGCCTTCTTCGCCTTCACGGTAGTGTTGACCTACAAGTACACTTGGCAGCAGGCGCTCGCCGCCGTGTTTTGCTCGGGCGTGCTGTTCTTCCTGATCTCCGTGTTCCGCATCCGGCAATACGTCATCGACTCGATTCCGCAGAACCTGAAGCTTGCGGTGTCCGCCGGCGTTGGCATGTTTCTGGGGATCATCGCGCTCGAAGAAGCCAAGGTGGTGGTCGATCATCCTGCGACGCTTGTCACGCTCGGCGATCTGAGAAATCCGGAAGCGGTCCTGATGCTGCTCGGCTTCGTTCTGATCGCCGCGCTCAACTTCAGGCGCGTTCTGGGTGGCACTTTGATCGGTATTCTCGCGGCAACGATCATTGGCTTGCCGTTCGGGCTCGCGAAGTTTACCGGCGTGGTCTCGATGCCGCCGTCGATCGCGCCGACGCTCCTGCAGCTTGATTTCTCGCGGCTGTGGGAACTCACGTTCCTGATCGTGGTTTTTTCGATTCTCTTCATCGACGTGTTCGACAACGCGGGCACGTTGATCGGCGTCACGCACCGCACCGGCCTGATGAAGAACGGGAAGCTCGCGCGTATGAAAGAAGCGCTGATATCCGACAGTTTCGCGGCCATGTTCGGCGCCGTCATCGGCACATCGACGACCACAAGCTACATCGAAAGCGCGGCCGGTGTGTCCGCCGGCGGACGCACGGGACTGACGGCAGCTTTCGTCGGGTTGTTCTTCCTGCTCGCGCTGTTTTTTGCCCCGCTCGCGGGGATGGTTCCTGCCTATGCCTCGGCAGCTGCGTTACTCTATGTCGCTTGCGTGATGGCGCGCGGATTGGCGGAGATCGACTGGGAGGACATCACGGAGTATGCGCCGGCCGTCATCACCGCGATCACCATGCCGCTGACTTATTCGATCGCGACCGGCATCGGCCTTGGCTTCATCACTTACGCGCTCGCCAAGATCATCGCCGGCAAGGCGCGCGAGGCGTCGCCGGCCGTCATGGTGCTGGCGGTGTTGTTCGCGATCAAATTTGCGGTGGCCGGCTAGCCCAGCGCTTTCTTGATCGCGAGGAAGTCACGCCAGGCGAAGCGCTTCTGCAGCGGGCTGCGCAGCAGGAAGGCCGGGTGAAACGTCGGCATGGCGCGGATTTCGCGCTTTCCGGTATTGAAGGTGAACCAGCGCCCGCGCGTCTTGGTGATGCCTTCCTTGATGCCAAGCAGTGTTTGCGCTGACGGGCCGCCAAGACAGACCAGAATGTCCGGGTCGGCCAGCTCGATCTGACGCGAGATGAAAGGCAGGCAGATCTGCGACTCTTGCGGGGTCGGCGTACGGTTGCCTGGCGGCCGCCAGGGCACGATATTGGCGATGTAAACCGATGTGCGATCGAGGCCGATCGCCGCCAGCATCCGGTCAAGTAATTTGCCGGACCGGCCGACGAAAGGCAGACCCTCGATGTCCTCGTCGCGTCCTGGCGCTTCACCGACAAACATCAGCCGCGCTTGCGGATTGCCATCCGCGAAGACCAACTGGGTTGCTGTCGCTTTGAGGGCGCAACCCTCGAACCTGTCGAGCACGGCGCGCAATTCGTCGAGCGTTGCAACGCGCTTCGCGGCGTCGCGTGCAGCCATGGTCGCCTCATCCGGGGCGGGAGGTGCGACGGGTGAGGCGGCACTTGTCGCGGGTTCGGCCCGCACTGCAGCCGCAATAGGGGCGCGCACAGGCAAAACCGCGTCCGCGGTCGCAAATCGATCGACCGGTTTCTCGCCGACAAGCGCGTCGGCACCTGCCTCGATATAGAAATCAAGCAGATCGCGCGCCGAACTTTCGTGACCGGGGACCATTTATGCACATTAGCATGGAGATCACGCGATTGCCGCCCCATGTGCAAAAGTAGAGAATGGCCTGGGAGAAATTCATGACCGAGTTACCTGCACGAGAGGCGATGGAATTCGACGTGGTGGTCGTCGGCGCCGGGCCTGCCGGACTGGCGGCTGCGATCCGTCTCAAGCAGGTCAATCCCGGGATCTCGGTTGTCGTGGTGGAGAAGGGCTCCGAAGTCGGCGCCCACATTTTGTCGGGCGCGGTAATCGACCCGGTAGGCCTCGATCGCCTGCTGCCGGACTGGCGCACGGAAGATACGCCGATCAAGACGGCGGTCTCGGGTGATCGCTTCTACTACCTCACTGCAGGCAGCGCGCTGCGACTGCCCAATTTCATGATGCCGCCGCTGATGAGTAATCACGGCAACTTCATCGTGTCGCTCGGCAACGTTTGCCGCTGGCTGGCGAGCAAGGCCGAGGCACTCGGCGTTGAAATCTATCCGGGCTTTGCCGCGGCCGAGGTGCTTTACGACGACAACGGCGCGGTTGCGGGGGTCGCCACCGGCGACATGGGTGTCGGCAAGAATGGCGAGCCGAAGGACAGTTTCACGCGCGGAATGGAATTGCGCGCGAAGTACACGCTGTTCGGTGAAGGCGCGCGCGGCAATCTCGCCAAGCAATTGATGGCGAAATTCGCTCTCGCGGGCGGGAGCGAACCGCAGAAATTCGGACTTGGCCTGAAAGAGCTGTGGCAGGTGACGCCGGAGAAGCACCGAAAGGGTCTCGTGCAACATACTTTCGGATGGCCGCTCGACAATTCGACCGGCGGCGGCTCGTTCCTTTATCACCTTGATGACAATCTGGTGTCGGTCGGGTTCGTTCTGCACCTGAACTATTCGAATCCCTATCTTTCGCCGTTCGATGAATTCCAGCGTTTCAAGACGCACCCGCTCGTGCGCGCGACGTTCGACGGAGGCAAACGGCTTGCTTACGGCGCGCGCGCCTTGACCGAGGGCGGCTACCAGTCGGTGCCCAAGCTGTCGTTCCCGGGCGGCGCCCTCATTGGATGCGATGCCGGATTTATGAATGTGCCGCGCATCAAAGGAAGTCATAACGCCATTCTGTCCGGCATGATGGCCGCGGAGGCCGGCGCTGCTGCGCTTTCGGCAGGCCGAAGCCATGACGAACTCGTGGACTATGAGAGTGGCTGGCGGGCCTCGGCCATCGGCAAGGACCTGTGGAAAGTCCGCAACGCAAAGCCGCTCTGGTCGAAGTTCGGAACGCTGGCCGGGATCACGCTCGGCGGGCTCGACATGTGGACGAACACGCTCGGCTTTTCGCTGTTCGGCACCCTTGGGCTCGGCAAGCCGGACTATGCCTCGCTCAAGCCTGCTTCCGAATGCAGCCCGATTTCCTATCCCAAGCCGGACGGCAAGCTGACCTTCGACCGGCTGTCATCGGTATTCCTGTCCAACACCAATCATGAAGAAGATCAGCCGGTCCACCTGCGCGTTGCCGATCTTGGGCTGCAAAAAAAGTCCGAACACGATGTGTTCGCCGGGCCCTCTGCGCGCTACTGCCCGGCCGGCGTCTATGAATGGGTGGAGGAAGCGGGAGTGCCGAAATTCGTGATCAATGCGCAGAACTGCGTCCACTGCAAAACATGCGACATCAAGGATCCCAACCAGAACATCACCTGGGTTCCCCCCGAAGGCGGCGGCGGGCCGAACTATCCGAACATGTAATCCGGCTCGTCTCCGTTATTGCGCGTATGACGCAATGCCGTTGCCGAACGACCAGTTCTCCTTGCCGACTTCCACCAGATTGATCAAAACATCCTCCGGCCGGATGCCTGGCTCTGCAACGAGCAGCTCAACAAGCCGTTTGTAGAGCGCGCGCTTCATTTCAGTCGTGCGACCCGCGTTCAGCGTGATCTGTATGAAGACGACATTGTCCGTCCGCTTGATGTCGAGATAGGCGGGGTCATAGACGATGTCGCTGCGGGGATGCTCGGTGATGACCTGGAAGTGGTCGAGTGGCGGGACATTGATGGTCTCAACCATCGCTTTATGCACTGCGGCGCCTATCGCTGCACGATAGCTCGCCGGCTTTCCCTGCATCAGTGAAATTCGAACCAGAGGCATGGCGGTGTCTCCTCACGAAGCCTGCTTCAACTGCCGGCGCGCTTCCTGGGTCTTTCCGGCATAACCCCAAGCTTGCGCCGGAATCTCGTGCACGACGACATAGGTCGCCTCCGGAAGCGTGCCGAGCGTCGCCGTGAGCAAGGCGTGACCTTCGGCGATAAATTTCTGCATCTCCTGGGGCGAGTTTGTGCCTTGCGTTACCTTGACTTCGGCATAGGCGGAGCGGCCCTCGGACGGCCGGGCGCCTGTCGACCAGTCGCTCGTCTCGATGCGCTCGATCGCCACCGCGGTGAGGTCGTGCACCTTGTGCATCGGGCCTGCCATCAACTCGGTAAAACCTGTTTGCAGGGCCCGTTTTTGGACCGGTGTCAGTTCAGGCCCTGCAATCTTCAGTGAAACGAACGGCATGGCGGTGCTCTTGTTTGAACCTTTGATGCTTTGGATGTACGCTCCGTCCATACATTTGTAAAATTGATTGTCAAAATACAANCAATATGAAATGACTCATACATATGAGACACCTGGACTTGGCCCTTCTGCAAACCTTTGTTGCCATTGCCGACCATGGCAGCTTTACGCAGGCCGCAAAGCAGGTGCACCGGACGCAATCGGCGGTCAGCCTGCAGATGCAGCGACTGGAGGCCACCGCGGGCGCGCCGCTGTTCAAGAAGAACGGTCGTCAGATGGAGACGACCGATACCGGTGACTTGCTGCTCAATCATGCCCGCACGCTGCTTGCCCTCAACGACGAGGCGCTGCATGCGCTGCGTGGAATAGCGATCGAAGGCACGGTTCGTTTAGGTGCGCCGACCGATGTGGCCGAAGACTACCTTCCGGACATTCTGAAAGCTTTTGCGGCCGCGCATGCACGCGTGAAGCTCGAGGTCGTGGTCGAGCGCAGCCACGAGCTGGTCAAGTCGTACCGTGCCGGCAAACTCGACCTTGCGCTCGCGCTGGGCGAGACGCCGGGTGGCGAAATCCTGGGGAGGCAGAAAGTAGTGTGGATCGCGGCGCGGGACTTCAAATTCGACCCACGCCAACCGATTCCGCTGGTCCTGTTGGAAGCACCGTGCATCTTCCGGAACCTGGCGCTCGAGGCTTTCGAGCGTCACGGTATTCACTGGCGCATCGCGTACAGCACCTCGAGCCTGTCCGGCTTGCGCGCGGCTGTGAAAGCTGGCCTTGGCATAACGCCGCGAACCGCAACAACGCGGGAAAGCGACCTGCACTATGTGCAGCAAAGTCGGAGATTGCCGGCGCTCGGCCGCCTGAGCCTGTCGCTTTATGGCGCCAAAGCGCCGGGTTCGCCTGCGGTCACAAAACTCGCCGAATTGGTACGGGAACGCTTGAGCAACGTCCTGAGGGCGGCTCACTGAGTCGCAGGTCGGACCAGTTCCCGAAGATGGCGAAATTACCTGAAAGAAGTGATTTCAGCCTGCTGGCATCGTCACGATAACGCCACATCAGGGCTTTCATGCTGGTTTTCGTCGGTGCCGCCCGACACGTTCTTGCAGGAGCGGCGCAAAAAGGCCATTCTCGGCACAACATTGCGGTTCGCGCGTAATCAGCGACCGGCCGCCTCATTGGAGCACTAGCCCGTGACGTCTTCGAGCCTCGCCCGCTGCATTGCCGGCAGCGCGCTTGCTGCCATTCTTGCCGCAGTACCCGTCGAGCTTGCCGCGCAGGCGTCGAGTCCACCGCAACTCGGCAGCATCTCGGCGTCGGGCAACTATCTTGCAGCCCGTCATGCCGGTCAGCAACGCGACGCCGGGGCAGCAGCAGCGTATTACCGGGCGGCGCTCAAACGTGATCCGGGCAACAGTGAATTGCTCGACCGTGCGTTCCTTTCGTTCCTGGTGGACGGTGAGGTGGATGAAGCCGTCAAATATGCCGATCGCGTCGTTCAGCTTGACAAGAACGATCGTGTTGCTCGGCTCGTGCTCGGCGTGCACGCACTCAAACGCAAGCAATATCCGGCGGCACGCCGCGATCTTGCCCAATCCGTCCGCGGACCGATCACCGATCTCACGGCGACATTGCTGTCGGCCTGGAGCATGTATGGCGGCAACGATTCCAAAGGCGCAGTAGCCGCGATCGACCGCCTTGCGGGGCCGGACTGGTATGCAATCTTCAAAGATCTGCACGCGGGCATGATCTACGATGCCGCGGGCAACCAGAAGGAAGCCGGCAAGCGTCTCGAGCACGCCTACAAGCTCGACGCGACCGCGCTGCGCGTCGTCGAGGCCTATGGCAGCTGGGTCTCACGCAACCGCTCGCCGAAAGAAGCGCTGACGATTTTCGAGACGTTCGACAAGTCGCTGCCGCGTCATCCTCTTGTTCTCGAAGCGATGGGTAAGCTCAAGGCTGGCGAAAAACTGCCGCCGCTCGTGTCGAACGCGCAGGCCGGAGCCGGCGAGGCTTTGTACGGGCTCGGCGCCTCGCTGGGACGCCGCGGCGGAGAAGACCTGGGTCTCGTTTATCTGCAGCTGTCGCTCTTCCTTGTTCCCAGCCATCCATTGGCGCTGCTGTCGCTTGCGGATCTTTATGAATCACTCAAGAAGCCGGAGCTGGCGATCAAGGTCTACGAGCGCGTACCGGCAAATTCGCCGCTGCACCGGAATGCGGCAATTCAAATGGCCGCTAATCTCGACAGCCTCGATCGCGCTGACGAAGCGCAAAGGCATCTCGAATTGCTGATCAAACAGCGTCCTGATGACATGGAAGCCATCATGGCGCTTGGAAACGTCCTGCGCGGGCACAAGAAATTTTCGGAATGCGCGAGTGTATATTCGAAGGGCGTCGCCGGCGTTCCCAATCCCGAAAAAGCGAACTGGGTGCTCTTCTATTTCCGCGGCATCTGCAACGAGCGGTCAAAGCAGTGGCCGAAGGCGGAAGCCGATCTCAAGAAGGCGCTCGCGCTGTACCCCGATCAGCCGCACGTGCTCAACTATCTCGGCTATTCCTGGATCGACCAGGGCGTGAACCTGGACGAAGGAATGGAAATGATCAAAAAGGCCGTGCAGCAGCGTCCGGACGACGGCTACATCGTCGACTCCCTCGGATGGGCCTATTATCGGATCGGCAACTACGAGGAAGCGACCAAGCAGCTCGAGCGCGCTATCGAGCTCAAGCCGGAAGACCCGACCATCAACGACCACCTGGGTGATGCATACTGGCGAGTCGGCCGCGTGCTCGAGGCCAGATTCCAGTGGGCACACGCACGTGATCTCAAGCCGGACCCCGAAGAGCTTCCGAAGATCGAGGAAAAACTGAAGGACGGCCTGCCCGAAGAAACGTCCTCGCAGGCGAAAGCCGGCAAGAAGAGTGGCGACGGCGGCTAGTTGATGCGCAGCGACAGGCTTTTGGCGTGAGCGCGCCGCCGTCCGAAAAGGCATTTGCCAAAATCAACCTTACTCTGCGCGTACTTGGCCGGCGCGCCGACGGCTATCACGAGCTCGAAAGCCTGGTCGCCTTCGCAGATGTAGCGGACGCGCTGACGCTTGAGCCGGGCTCGACCGACGGCCTGGAGATGTCCGGGCCGTTCGCAGGCAAGAGCGGTCCGGTTGACGACAACCTTGTGCTCAAGTCGCTTGTCGAATTGCGCCGGCGTATCCCGGGCCTGAAAGGTGGGCGGTTTCGCCTTGAAAAAAATCTTCCGGTCGCCGCGGGCATCGGCGGCGGCTCGGCGGACGCCGCGGCAGCGCTCAGGCTGTTGGCGAGAGCAAACGGAATTGCGCTCGACGATTCCCACCTGATGGCTGCGGCGCAGTCTGTCGGCGCCGACGTGCCGGTCTGCCTGGATTCACGGCCGCGCATCATGCGCGGGATCGGCGAAGTGCTGTCGCCGCCGCTCGATCTGCCGCCCATCCCGGCGATCCTGGTGAACCCAGGCGTTGCACTTGCTACGCGCGAGGTATTCGGAAAATTCAAGGGTGCGCAATCAGGGCCAAGCCTTGCCGGCGTGCCGACGAAAACCGGCCCATTGATCGAACTTCTCAAACAGCAGGACAACGACCTGACCGTCGCTGCAACCGCATGCTCGCCGGCCGTCGGAGAAGTCTTGGCGGCCCTTCGCAGCGCGCCAGGGAGTGTGCTTGCGAGGATGTCCGGATCAGGTGCGACATGCTTTGCGCTGTTCGGCTCTCGCCAAGAGGCGGCGGCTGCGGCGCAACGACTCGCAGGCGAGCGCAAGAATTGGTGGGTTCAGGCGGCCGCGATCGGAGCCGTGCCGGGGAAAACATGAATTCGCCGGTTTTGCAGGAAACGATTGGCAACTTGCCGGCTTTCCGATAGTCACCGGCGGAATGCGGGGTGCACCATGAGACTTTATTGCGCGGTCTTTTTGTTTGCGGCGCTCGTGATCGTTGCCGCCGATCCTGCATTGGCCCGGACGAAAGCCAAAACCCGGTCGCAATGCGTCGACCGTCCGCAAGACTTTTCGTGGAATTTTCTGATCCCTGGGCAGCGCGTGCCGCAGCCCAATGGGTGCGCACCACCCGTCTATAACTACGGCAAATACATCGGCCAGGATCCCGACCCTAACATCCGGCTGCAGCTGATGCGTGATCCGGGAACGGGATATTCGCCGCTATAGCCGGCCTTGCGCGTCAGTGCGCGCGGCCGATGCAGAATGCGACCGCTTCTTCCAATGCCGACTTGATGTCCGACGGCGGGACCAAGGCAAGCGCGTCGGTGGCGATCGCTCCATAGTGTCGGGCGCGTCCGACGGTATCCTCGATCGCGTGATGCTTTGCCATCAATGAAAGGGCCTGGTCGAGATCGCCGTCACGGATGTCGCCGTCACCCAGGGTTCGATTCCAGAACTTGCGCTCGCTTTCGGTGCCGCGGCGAAACGACAGGACAACCGGCAACGTAATCTTCCCCTCGCGGAAGTCGTCACCGACGTTTTTGCCGAGCTTGGCCGACTTGCCGCCGTAATCGAGCGCATCGTCGATGAGCTGAAATGCGATGCCGAGGTTCATCCCAAACGACCGGCAAGCCGCCAATTCGGCCTTTTCCTTTGCGGCCAGCGCCGGCCCGACTTCGCAGGCGGCTGCAAAAAGCTCGGCGGTCTTGGCGCGGATAACGGACAGGTACTCATCTTCGTTAGTGGCCGTGTTCTTGGCCGTGCCGAGTTGCATCACTTCGCCTTCCGCGATCACAGCGGCTGCCGACGAAAGGATTTCGAGCGCGTGCAGGTCGGCGACTTCGACCATCATCTTGAATGCCTGGCCGAGAAGAAAATCACCCACGAGCACGCTCGCTTCGTTGCCCCACAGCATCCGGGCAGCGACTTTGCCACGCCGCATGCTGCTTTCATCGACAACGTCGTCGTGCAGCAGTGTCGCCGTGTGCATGAATTCGACCGCTGCAGCAAACTTGATATGGCCGTCGCCGGCGTAGCCCGCGAGCCTTGCCATGGCGAGGGTGAGCATTGGACGCAACCGCTTGCCTCCGGAGGCAATAAGATGGTTGGCCACCTCCGGGATCATCGCGACTTCAGAGCCGGTGCGCGCCAGGATCGTGGCGTTGACGCGCTCCATATCGGGCGCCACCAGTTCGACAAGGCGGTTGAGCGAAGCCGGGTTCGGGCTTTCAAAGGGAAGGACGACGGCCAAAATGCATCTCCCGGCAGTGAGAAAAAGTGAGCATAGAAACGCTATGCTCATGCGGCAAGTGCGCTAGATTGGCTCTTACCGCAGATTTGATGCGAGGTGCAGTGGGCAAAAGGCGCCGTGGCTGCGACACAGACAACATCCGCAGCAGCCGGAAATTCCGTTCCGTGAGGCACACAGAAATTGCATGCGTGAATTGATCCGTACGAATGACGCAGTCCTGGTGTCGGCGGTGGTCGCGTTGCTGGAAAGCGCCGACATCCGTCCGGTGGTCTTTGACCAAAACATGAGCGTGCTTGAGGGCTCGCTCGGTGTACTGCCGCGTCGCGTGCTTGTTGCCGATGAGCATGAGCTTCGCGCGCGCAAGCTTTTGGAGGACGCTGGATTGGGCCACGAGTTGCGTCCCGATGACGACCGATAGCGAAACCAGCGAAGATGCCATTCTCGGCGGCAGGCTGCGCGTGCGCCAGCCGCTGCGCGGTCATCGCGTAGGCCATGACGCCATTCTGCTTGCTGCCGCCACGTGCGCGCGTGCGACCGAGCGCACAATCGAGCTTGGTGCCGGTGTGGGTGCTGCCGCCTTTGCGATTGCCGCGCGCGCTCAGGGGATGAAGGTGACGCTGGTCGAGATCGATCCGGTACTTTGTGCGTTGGCTAGACACAACGCGCGGCTCAACAGGCTGGAAGACCGTGTCACGGTATTTGGCGCCGATGCGGAGAGCACTGAGAGCCTGAAATCGGTGGGCCTGTCAGCGGAAAGTTTCGACCGCGTGCTGATGAACCCACCGTTTCATGACGCGCGCCGACACAATGCCTCTCCCGATCCCGGACGGCGGCTGGCGCATTCCGGCGAGGCCGGCTTGCTCAAGCGTTGGGTCGACAGTGCAGCCTGGCTTCTGAAGACAAATGGCGTGCTGGTCCTGATCTGGCGCGCGGACGCCTTGGGCGATGTCATCGAAACGTTACAACCGGTGTTCGGCGCCATCGCGGTGCTGCATGTGCATCCCCGGGAGGATGCCGCCCCGATCCGCGTGCTGGTGCGTGCCGAAAAAGGAGGCGGTATTTCGCGGAAGAGCTATCCGCCACTCGTTCTCAACGATGAAGCAGGCCGGCCAACCCCCGTTGTGGAGGCGATCATGCGCGACGGAAAAACGCTGCCGCTTGCAGAAGACTGAGGTTGCCTAAACTCTGCGCCGGCGCGGCAAAATTTCGCGCCAGCGGCCCTCGCCGAGTTGTCGCCGCATGCGGCCCACAACCTCATCGTTCAGGTGCGAAAGCCCAATAACGCTGGCAATCAGAAGGAAGAAAAGTGCGATCTTGGGCTCCATCAGGCCGTCCCGTTCAATGCGTCGCAAGGCGTGGCACGCCAACCGCGTTGCAAAAAGCATTCCAAAGTTAAAAAATATGCAACGCCCGGCGTTTTCGATGCAGGTCGCCGGTATTTGATGCGCTGCGGCCGTTGGCAAACGGCAGGCGCGTGCGCGCCTGCATCGGCGCGCGGCAGCCTTTGACTAAATGGGTGGCAGCTACCTATCTGAGTGGTATGGCAGGTTCCCTCGGCTCGTCCCTCGCACAATCCAGGTAAACGCATGCTTCAATTTCTCGCGCGGCTGGTGCCGCGCCGCTTCCGCAGCGATATCCCCGTTGTACCGGTCGTGCGGTTCAGCGGCGTCATCGGCGTGGTTACGCCGTTGCGGCCGGGGGTCCTTTTGTCGACGGTTGCCCGGACACTGGAGCGCGCCTTTGAGACACCGCGTGCGCGCGCCGTGGCGCTCGTCATAAACTCCCCGGGCGGCTCGCCCTCGCAATCGCACCTGATCTACCGCCGTATCCGGCAATTGGCCGATGAAAAGCACCTTCCGGTGCTGGCTTTCGTCGAAGATGTCGGTGCTTCCGGCGGCTACATGCTGGCCTGCGCGGCCGACGAAATCATCTGCGACCAATATTCGATCGTCGGCTCTATCGGCGTGGTTGGCGGAACGTTCGGCTTTACCAAATTGATGGACAAGCTTGGCATCGAGCGCAGGCTTTACACGGCCGGCGACCGCAAGGTCATGCTCGACCCGTTCCTCCCCGAGAAGCCCGACGACGTGAAGCGCATCAAGTCGATCCAGAAGGACATCCATGAGCACTTCATCGCGCTTGTGAAGACGCGCCGCGGCGGCAAGCTCAACGGCTCAGACAAGGCGCTGTTTTCAGGAGAGTTCTGGACGGCGGACAAAGCGATTGAGCTCGGGCTGGCCGATCGCATGGGCGATCTGCGTTCGATCTTGCGCGAGCGCTTTGGCGAAAAGGTTTACACGCCGCTCATCTCCGCCGAACGCTCGCTGCTTGGGCGGCGGCTACCCGGCGTCAATTTTGCCGACGCGGTCGCGCGTTATCCCGGCTTTGCAGACGACCTGATATCGGCGCTGGAAGTGCGCGCGATGTGGGGCCGTTACGGCCTGTAATTACTGAACCGGCTTGTTTCCGAACAATTTTGCGACGGCCGCGACCTGTTCCCGTTGCTCGGCAATCGAGGCTGCGAACTCCGTGGCGTTGCCCGGGGCCACGATTTGTCCCGTTGCGGTCAGTCGTTTGACGATTTCGGGATCAGCCGCCACGTCTTTGACGTCTGTCGCGATCTTGGCGCGCACTTCGTTCGCAATCCCCGGCGGACCGAACAGTCCAACCAGCCCGTCGAATTGCAGCGACGGGTAGCCTGCTTCGACCGCGGTCGGAATATCGGGAATGGCGGGCGCGCGCTCGCGATTGGTAACCGCGAGCACCTTCACTTTGCCGGCTTCCACCTGCGGCCGCACGATTGCGTAGGCCGGCATGTAGACTTGGATCACGCCGGCTGCGAGATCGGTCGCGGCGCCTGCCGGGTTCTTATAGGGCACCTTGGTCATCTTCAATCCGACCGAATGCAGGTAACCGGCGAACACAAAATCGGTGAAGCCGGTTGCGGTCGTCCAGTTCAGCTGACCGGGCTTCTCGCGCGCGAGCGCCTCGAGCTCTTTGAGTGAGTTGACGTTGAGTGATGTTGCCACGCTCACCGCGACCACAGTCTTTGAGATCCGAGCGATCGGAATGAGATCTTTCGGGTCGTAGGGCAGCTTGTCGTGGAAATAGGGGTGGGCGGTGAACGAACTCACCGGCGAAACGAGTAACACATGGTCGTCTTGCGCCTGAAGGAAACTGGTGATGGCGACCATGCCGTCGCCGCCGGGTCGATTCTCGACGACGACCGGCTGACCCCACTTTGCGGAAAGCTTGTCGGCGAAGAGCCGCGCGCCGATGTCGACGCCGCTTCCCGGACCGAGCGTGATGATGAATCTCACCGGCCGGTTGGGCCAGGCGTCCGCCGCCGCACTCGGTTGTGACAGCAACGGCGACACCAGAATGAGTGTCGCAACCAGAATCGAAAATGCCCAGACGGGCTTTGCTGGTTTGCTCATGGATCCTCCTGGGGGCCGGGCGGCCATTCGTCGCGGTGGCCGTTGCAGCGCTGACTGAAATAACCCCGGGAAAGCCTAGCGCGTCCGCTGGCTATCCTGCCAGCTTGACGTCCCACAGGCGCTATTGTCTCGTGGTCGCAGGGGCAGTTGCCCCGAAAATGCCGCCTTCAAGCCCGACGTTGCGCCGTCGGTAGTTGACCGGAGCTCGCCATGCCGTCGTTTCTGTTGTCGCCTTTTGTGAAATGGTCGCTCGCCGCTTTGGGCGGCGCGATGATCGTGCATTGGGCTGTTAAGGAAGCGCGCCGCATCAACGAAGAGCTCGAGCAGGCCAGGCGCGTGAAGGCGAAGATTACGGATGCGGAGAATCGTCCGACCTTGCGCCGCGATCCGACCACCGGCGAATATCGGCTCTGACGATCGGCGCTCGGCCTAATCGAGATGGCGGTTGGTGACGCTACGGTGGCCGCCGACCATGGCCGTGAAGAACAGCACGATCAGCACCCACCCGATAACCTGAAACTCGATCACGGCGGTCTCCCCCTACGATCCCCTACTCGGGTCGCGTGGGTAGCAGCCGTCCCTTCAACGGCACGTAAATTCGCCTCGACTTGACCCCCTTTGGGGCCGCCTCTAGGGTCGAATCTCTTCCTGTGCTTAAGAATCAGTTTCCATCCGATGGCTGAAGCCAAACTTCGTGCCAGCGAGCGCACGCATCCAGACAACCTGGACCCGTCCCGGTCCTTCCAGGGGCTCATTCTTGCGCTGCAGCAGTACTGGGCGAACTGGGGCTGCGTGATCCTGCAGCCCTATGACATGGAAGTCGGAGCGGGCACGTTTCATCCGGCGACGACATTGCGCGCGCTCGGCCCAAAACCGTGGAACGCTGCCTACGTGCAACCCTCGCGTCGTCCGAAGGACGGCCGCTACGGCGAAAACCCGAACCGGCTTCAGCACTACTATCAGTTCCAGGTGATCCTGAAGCCATCGCCGCCGGACATTCAGGACCTCTATCTCAACTCGCTCAAGGCGATCGGTATCGACCCGAAGATCCACGACATCCGCTTCGTCGAGGATGACTGGGAAAGTCCGACGCTGGGCGCCTGGGGGCTCGGCTGGGAATGCTGGTGCGACGGGATGGAAGTATCCCAGTTCACCTACTTCCAGCAGGTGGCAGGATTCGAATGCGCGCCGGTCGCCGGCGAGCTCACTTACGGGCTCGAGCGGCTCGCGATGTATGTGCAGGGCGTCGACAACGTGTTCGCGCTCAACTTCAACGGGCGCAATGACGACAAGAGAGTCACCTATGGCGACGTTTTCCTGCAGGCCGAGCAGGAATATTCGCGGCACAATTTCGAATTTGCCGACACCGCCATGCTGTTCGAGCAGTTCAAGATGGCGGAGGCGGCCTGCAAGAAATATCTCGCCGCCGGCTGGGCCAACGGCAAGAAGGAGCGCCACCTGATGGCGCTGCCGGCCTATGACCAGTGCATCAAGGCGAGCCACGTCTTCAATCTTCTCGATGCGCGCGGCGTCATCTCGGTCACCGAGCGACAGAGCTATATCTTGCGTGTGCGTGAGCTTGCCAAGGCGTGCGGCGAGGCGTGGCTGGCGACCGCCGGCGGCGGGGCATCGTAAGATTTTCGGTGCACATCGCGGCGAGGGCACGTCGGCGCCTGCAATTGACAGCTATAGTTATTCGATCCGGCACGGGGGCGCCGAGCGATCATGCTGTTTTGGGCAATCGTTTTCATCGCGGCGGCAGTCGTGCTGTACGCGATCATCATGTTCAACAGCCTGGTGCGCACGCGCCAGATGGCAAACGAAGCCTGGAGTGGTATCGATGTCCAGCTCAAGCGGCGCTCCGAGCTCGTTCCGAACCTGGTCGAGTCCGTCAAAGGCTATGCCACGCATGAGCGGTCGGTTCTCGAAGAGGTGACGCGGCTGCGCAACGCCGCCCGCGAGGTTCCGGCCGACGACGTTGCGGGCCGCGCGCAGGCTGAGCGCGCCTTGACGACCGCGATCGGCAAGCTCGTCGCGCTGGCCGAGAACTATCCAGCCCTCAAGGCCAGCGCGAATTTTCTCGAATTGCAGCAGGAGTTGAGCAACCTCGAGGAAGAGTTGCAGATGGCGCGCCGTTACTACAACGGGACAGTTCGGAACCAGAATGTTCTGGTGCAGTCGTTTCCCGGCAACCTGGTCGCCGGGGCCTTCGGTTTCGGGCCGCGCGATTATTTCGAGTTGTCGGACGCAGCCGAGCGCCATGTGCCGCAGGTCGCGTTGTCCGGACGGTCTCGCTGACGGACGTCGCTCATGATGAGACAGCTCCGGCCCGCTGTGTCGAAACTCCTCCGGGGCCGGCCGGCGCTTGTTTTTCTCTCGCTGTTGTGCGGTGCGACGACCACTTTTGCGGCGGAGGTCATTCACTCGTTCGATTCAACCGTCCGCGTTGCCAAGGATGGCGAGCTGACCGTCACCGAGGCCATTCGCGTGCAAGCGGAAGGGCGCGAGATCAGGCACGGCATCTACCGTGATTTTCCGCTGACCTTCAAAGATGCGGGCGGAAAGGTGCGTGAGGTGGACTTCAAGTTGCTGGGCGTCGAGCGCGATGGCAGGCCGGAGAGATATTCCACCACGCGCCAGCACGGCGTCATCCGTATCTACGCCGGCAGCAAGGATGTAGACGTCCCGCGCGGCGAGCACACGTATGTCTTTCGCTACCGGACGGGACGACAGATCCGCTGGTTCGACGGCAGGCCCGAACTCAACTGGAACGTCACCGGGAATTTCTGGAACTTTCCGATTTTGGCCGTGAACTACAACCTCGAACTAGCCGACGGCGCGCGTCCGGTGCGCTGGACGGCTTATACCGGCCGCCTCGGCGCGCGCGGAATTGATTGGCGCGCGACGACCGACACTTCGGGTAGCTTGATGGTGAGGACCACGCGGCGTCTGGCGCCAGGCGAAGGTCTGACGGTTGTGGCCGAGCTCCCGTCCTCCGCGATCGATCCGCCGAGCGAGGCGCAACTGCTCTGGTACCGACTTTATGACAACCGTGCCTGGATTTTCGCCGGCGTCGGTTTGCTTGTCGTGCTCGGCTACTACTTCGTCGCGTGGGAAGCAGTCGGACGCGATCCCAAGGGCGGCCCTGTCATCCCGTTGTTTCATCCACCGCCAAATATTTCGCCGGCACTTGCGAACTATATTCACGATTGGGGTTTCGGCCGCGACAGGTGGCGCGCTTTCACGGCGGCCGCCTTGTCGCTCGCGGTGCGCGGGTTTTTACGCTTCGATGACTCGAGCGGCACGCTGACGTGGAAGGCGATCGGCAAGGAAGCGCCCGGCAGGCTGCCGGTTGGCGAACGTGTGGTCCTCGATTGGGTGAAAGGACAGGGTGGCCTGGCCATCATCAGCGACGCTCATGGCGAATCGATTGCCAAGGTCGGCGACAGGTTCACGAAAAGCATCGAGCTCGAAAACCGCAACCGTTTTTTCCGCCGCAACCTCGGTTACGTGCTCGCCGGCCTTGCGATAACAGCTGCCGTCATTGGCGGCGTGCTCGCTTTCGGTGGACTGCAGGACCAGGACTTGGCGGTCCTCGGCGGCTTTGTGTTTTTCGGCTTCATAGGTGGAATATTCCTAATTCAGGTGGCCCAGACCCTTTTTTCGGGCGCGAGCCTCAATGCATTAATCCGTGGGGTTATGTCGATCATCTTTCTGGCCATTTTCATTTCCATTGCGAACTCACTGTTGAAGGAGTGGTCGCCACAGGCGCTTATCGATGCGCTTCCCGCATTCTGGGCATATGTCGAGAACTATCCATTCTCCTTCGTGTCGGTCGGCGCGTTTGCGATGGTGAATGGCCTGTTCTTCTACCTGCTGCGTGCGCCGACCGCGCTCGGCCGCCCGATCATGGACCAGCTTGCCGGTTTGCGCCTTTATCTCGAGACAGCAGAGTCTGATCGCCTCAATCTGAACGCACCGGAGATCACCGCGGAGCGTTTTGAAACACTGCTGCCCTATGCCGTCGCGCTCGACGTCGAGAAACCCTGGTCTGATGCGTTTGCAGCAGCGCTACGTCGCGCGCATCCTGACGATCCAGACCCAATGAGCCACTACCATTCGAATTGGAGCTCAAGCGGCAGCTGGTCGAGCAGCAATTTCGGCAGCTCGGTTTCGTCGTCGATCGCGGGGGTCAGCGGTGCGCTCGCCAGCGCGGTGCCGGTCTCGTCCGACTCGTCCGGCTTCTCCGGCGGTGGCGGCGGGTCCGGCGGTGGCGGAGGAGGCGGTGGTGGAGGAGGCTGGTAAAACCCGCGGGCGCGCGTGACAGTCGCGGGCCGCCTTGCTAGGCAAGCCCGCGAACATCGAATTCCATCCAATATGCCCGACCTGTTGCTCGAATTTTTGTCTGAAGAAATCCCGGCACGCATGCAGGCGCGCGCGGCCGAGGACCTGCGCAAGCTGGTGACCGACCGGCTGGTGGCTGAAGGGCTGACGTACGAGGGGGCAAGAGCGTTCGCCACCCCAAGGCGGCTTGCCCTTACAATTCATGGCGTTCCGGCAAAGCAGCCGGACGTAAAGGAAGAGAAAAAGGGCCCAAGGGTCGGCGCTCCAGAAAACGCTATTGCGGGCTTTTTAAAAGCCGCAGGCTTGTCGTCGATCAGCCAAGCGAAGGTGCAGCCAGACAAGAAAGGTGATTTCTACGTCGCGGTTCTCGACAGACCTGGCAGGGATGCGATCGACGTTATCAAAGACGTATTGCACGCGACGGTCGCGACCTTTCCCTGGCCAAAATCAATGCGCTGGGGTGCTCAATCGGCCAAACCAGGATCGCTTTCATGGGTGCGTCCGCTGCACTCCATCGTTGCCACTTTTGGACCAGAAACCGAAGAGCCTGAAATCGTTTTGCTTGATATTGGCGGCATCAAAGCAGGCGACGAAACCCGCGGCCACCGTTTCATGGCACCGGCGCCGTTCAAGGTGCGCCACTTCGACGACTACATGGCCAGGCTCGAGAAAGCCAAGGTCGTGCTCGATCCGGCGCGGCGCGCCGACACGGTCCTTGCGGACGCAAAAAATCTGGCTTTCGCGCAAGGCTTCGATCTCGTGGAAGACGAAGGCCTGCTGTCGGAAGTCGCCGGACTCGTCGAATGGCCGGTGACGCTTATGGGCAGTTTCGACAAGGCGTTTCTGGCGATCCCCGACGAGGTGATCCGCGCCACCATCCGCAACAATCAGAAATGCTTTGTGCTGCGCGATCCGCAGAGCGCGAAGCTCGTCAACAAGTTCATCCTGGTCGCGAACGAGGAGGCTATGGACGGCGGCAAGGCGATCGTCGCCGGCAACGAGCGGGTGATCCGCGCGCGGCTGTCCGACGCCAAGTTCTTCTACGAGACCGATCTCAAGACACGCCTCGAAGACCGTCTGCCAAAATTCGAGCAGATCGTCTTCCATGAAAAACTGGGCACGCAGGCCGAGCGCATCACGCGCATTGTGGCGCTCGCCGGCAGGGTGGCGCCGCTGGTCGGCGCCGACGTCGCGAAAACCGAGCGCGCCGCGCAACTCTGCAAGGCCGATCTGCTGACCGACGTTGTCGGTGAATTTCCCGAATTGCAGGGCCTGATGGGCCGCTATTACGCGGAAGCGCAAGATGAAGATGAGGCGGTCGCGCACGCCTGCGAGGACCACTACAAACCGAAAGGGCCGGACGATCTTGTGCCGTCCGATCCAGTGTCAATTGCGGTCGCGCTCGCCGACAAGATCGACACGCTGACGGGATTTTGGGCAATATTCGAACCTCCTACGGGATCTAAAGATCCGTATGCGCTGCGTCGCGCAGCGCTCGGCGTAATCAAAATAGTTCTACAAAATGAAATTCGTCTAGCTCTTCGACCACTCGTTGGTCGCCAATTGGCAAGCTGGTTTGAAACTCTGACGCCGCGAGTGCACAAATTTACCGCGGATCAGATGAGGCAAGCATCAGAGGCTGCAACCTCGGATTTGCTGTTGTTCTTCGCGGACCGCCTGAAGGTGCAATTGCGCGAGCAGGGCGCACGACACGATCTCGTGGACGCGGTATTCGCGCTCGAGGGTCAGGATGACCTGCTGATGATCGTGCGCCGAGTCGACGCGCTCGGCAAATTCCTCGATACCGACGATGGCAAAAATTTGCTCGCCGGCTATAAGCGCGCGACCAACATCATCCGCATCGAGGAAAAGAAGGACAAGCGCGAATATGACGGCGTGCCCGATGCCAAGAGCTACAAGCTGCCGGAAGAGAAGGCGCTCGCTGAAGCCATTGATGTCGCCAGAAAGGAAGCCGCTGCCGCCGTCGGCAAGGAGGATTTCGCCGCGGCGATGCGAGCCATGGCCAAGCTTCGCCCACGCGTCGATGCCTTCTTCGACAAGGTGACGGTCAACGTCGATGACAAGGCCTTGCGCGAGAATCGCCTCAAGCTGCTCAACGAAATTCGTGAGGCGACTCGCGCCGTTGCGGATTTTTCGAAGATCGAAGGCTAGCGCTCGCTTCGGGCGCGCTTCTGAGTACCGCGTGTGACACCAAGGGAACTACTGCCATCGTTTCGCCGTTTCTGTCGATTGCCAGCCAATTGAGGAGTCCACCATGGTCATCGGTATTGCGCATTTGCAGCCCATTATCGCTCTCATCGCCGGTATTCTCATCCTCGTTATTCCACGGCTACTCAACATCATCGTTGCGGTCTATCTCATCATCGCCGGGCTGCTCGGTCTCGGACTTTTCAAGTAGCCCAAATTCCGGCTTGCGCCCGCCTGTTCGGAAGTGTTCTTAAGGGCCGTTGTCCCTACCGATAGCTATTGACCCATGGCCAAACGAAAACGTCCGCGCGCCAGCGCAAAATCAAAGAAAAAGACGGTACGGAAGTCCGTCCGGCGCAAGGCAAAGCCGGTCGCTGCGCCAGCCAAGGGTAAGTGGGTCTACAGCTTCGGCGACGGCCGCGCCGAAGGCAAGGCCTCGCTGCGCAATCTGCTGGGCGGCAAGGGTGCCGGACTTGCCGAAATGGCAAACCTCGGCCTTCCGGTCCCGCCGGGCTTCACAATCACCACCGATCTTTGCACGTACTATTACACGCACGACAAGCAATACCCGAAAGACCTGCGCGGCCAGGTTGAGAAGGCGCTGGTCCAGGTCGGCCGTATCACCGGCAAGACCTTCGGCGACAAGTCCAACCCGCTGCTCGTTTCGGTGCGGTCGGGGGCACGGGCCTCGATGCCGGGCATGATGGATACCGTGCTCAATCTCGGCCTCAACGACGAGACCGTCGAGGCGCTGGCAAAAAAATCAGGCGACCGGCGCTTCGCCTATGACAGCTATCGGCGCTTCATCACAATGTATTCGGACGTCGTGCTCGGGGTGGGGCACGAGCATTTCGAGGAGCTGCTCGATCACCACAAGGAGCGCCAGGGCTACAGCCTCGACACCGACCTCTCCGCCGATGATTGGGCCGAGTTGGTCGTGCGCTACAAGAAGCGGGTGAAGGACGAGCTGGGTCGCGACTTTCCGCAGGGCCCGCATGAGCAGCTCTGGGGCGCCATCGGCGCCGTGTTCGGCTCGTGGATGAATCAGCGCGCCATCACCTACCGCAAGCTTCACAACCTTCCTGAAAGCTGGGGCACGGCCGTCAACGTGCAGGCCATGGTTTTCGGCAACATGGGCGACACGTCGGCGACCGGCGTTGCCTTCACGCGCAACCCGTCGACAGGCGAAAGGAAGCTTTACGGCGAATTTCTCATCAACGCGCAAGGCGAGGATGTCGTCGCCGGCATTCGAACGCCGCAGGAAATCAGCGAGGAGGCACGCAAGGAAGCGGGTTCCGACAAGCCGTCGATGGAATACACGTTGCCGAAGGCTTATGCCGAGCTCAAACGCATCTACAACGCGCTCGAGCGCCACTACCGCGACATGCAGGATCTCGAGTTCACCGTCGAGCAGGGCAAGCTATGGATGCTGCAAACGCGCTCGGGAAAACGCACGGCCAAGGCCGCGCTGCGGATCGCGGTCGAACTCGCCCACGAAGGTCTCATCTCAAAGAACGACGCCATCCTGCGCATCGATCCGCTCACCCTCGATCAGCTGCTGCACCCGACGATCGATCCGCGCGCGCATCGGCGCGTCATCGCGACCGGCCTGCCGGCGTCGCCGGGCGCCGCAACCGGCGAGATCGTTTTTTCGCCGGACGAGGCGGCGCAGCTCAAAGCCGACGGCAGGAAGGTCGTCCTGGTGCGCGTCGAGACATCGCCCGAAGACATTCACGGCATGCACGCGGCCGAGGGCATCCTCACCACGCGCGGCGGCATGACCTCGCATGCCGCCGTCGTTGCGCGCGGCATGGGCAAGCCCTGCGTTTCGGGCGCAGGCTCGTTGCGCGTCGACTATGCCGGGGGCTCGATGACGGCCGGCGGACAGACCTTCAAAAAGGGCGACTACATCACGGTCGACGGATCGACCGGCCAGGTGCTGGCCGGCAAGGTCGAGATGATAGAGCCGCAGTTGTCCGGAGAATTTGCCACGCTGATCGGCTGGGCCGACAAGGTCCGCAAGCTCGGCGTGCGTGCAAATGCCGACACGCCGACGGACGCGAAAGCCGCCGTCCGTTTCGGTGCCGAGGGCATCGGGCTCTGCCGCACCGAGCACATGTTTTTCGACGAAGCCCGTATCCAGGCGGTGCGGGAGATGATTCTCGCCGACGACGAAAAGACGCGCCGCGCGGCGATTGCCAAATTGCTGCCGATGCAGCGCGCCGATTTCGTGGAATTGTTCGTGATCATGGCGGGGCGGCCGGTGACGATCCGGCTGCTCGACCC
>ARCol0yngRDRAFT_1000021_pt1 | contig 30221 bp, 28 predicted proteins | sample AraColrhizospDNA_FD_9197 | JGI IMG/M metagenome (IMG submission 9197) | reverse complement strand
AGGCGCCCGCCCAGCCCAGGCCGTCTTCTGTTCGGCCGCGCGGCCGATATTCGGCGCCGATCCACCCGCGGTAGCCGAGCCGATCCACCGCCTCGAACACCGCCGGATAGTTGACCTCGCCTTCATCGGGTTCATGCCGTGACGGCACGGCGGCACATTGCAGGTGACCAATCACCGGCAGGAACTTTTCCAGGCGACGGATCAGATCGCCGCCCACGATCTGCACGTGGTAGAAGTCGAACTGCACCCGGATATTCGGCTTTCCGATCTTTGCGATCACATCGGCCGCGTGCTCGACATGATTGAGAAAATAATTCGGCCGGTCGCGCGCGTTGATCGGCTCGATCAGCAATGTGATGTTTTTGGCTGCCGCAAGGTCGGCCGCGCGTGCAAGATTATCGATGAATACGCGATCGGCAGCGGGCCGCTGCTCGGGCGCGACCTTTCCGGCAAGACAGTGAATTGCGCTGCCGCCGATCGCGCTCGCGTACTCGAGGGCGCGCGCAAACAGGACCTGCCAGTCTTTCTCCCGACTGGGCACCGCCGCAAGCCCGAACTCGCCCTCCCGCTCGCCGGGTGGCGTGTTGATGCCGAGAATGGTCAGGTTATTTTTGCCGATCGCAGCCTTTATCGCAGCGGCCGGCACGTCATAAGGAAATTGTAATTCGACCGCCTTGAACCCGGCGGCCGCCGCGGCATCAATCCGTTCGAGCAACGGGCGTTCGGTGAAGAGATATCCAAGATTGGCGGCAAACTGCGGCATGGCCTCCCTCAATGATCCCTTGCGCACAACCGCGTGGACGTATTCATTAGCGCCGCGACTGCCACAAGACCATCCGGAAATTCCATGACCGCAAATACCGCCTTCCATATCGCTGTTCTGCCGGGCGACGGCATCGGGCCTGAGGTGATGGCGCCCACGCTCGACATCCTGCGGCGGATCGAAGCGACCACGCCGAGCTTGAAATTCCGGTTCACCGAAAGTGCGGCAGGCGCCGGCCACTACAAGGACACCGGGAAGTCGATGCCGGAGTCGACCGTCAAGCTGTGCGAGGAAGCGGACGCTATCCTGCTCGGTGCCTGCGGTCTGCCGAGCGTGCGCTATCCCGACAATACCGAAATCATGCCGCAGGTCGAGCTGCGCTTCATTTTCGATCTTTACGCTGGCGTGCGCCCCGCCCGGCTCATTCCCGGCGTGCCGAGCCCGATCGTCGACGCGCACAAGCGCGGCATCGATTTCATCCTGATCCGCGAATCGACCGAAGGCCTGTTCGCGTCGATGGGCAAGGGCATCGTCACGCAGGATGAGGCGCGCGAGACGTTGGTGATCACGCGCAAGACCTCGCAGCGGCTGTTTGACTTCTCGCTCCGCCTCGCCGAACGGCGAAAAAAGCGTGGAAAACCGGGTCTTCTGACCTGCGTCGACAAGGCCAATGCCTTCAAGGCGTATGCGTATTTTCGTTCGATTTTCGACGAGCGAGCAAAAGCTTTTCCGAACGTGAAGACGGATCACGTCTATGTCGACGCCTGCGCCGCGTTGATGGTGCGCAGGCCGTGGGACTTCGACGTGATGGTGATGGAGAATATTTTCGGCGACATCCTGTCCGATCTCGCCGCCGGCCTGATCGGCGGCCTTGGTATCGCGCCGTCGGCCGATATCGGAGACAAGCATGCCGTCTTCCAGCCGTGCCACGGCACTGCGCCCGACATCATGGGCCAGGGTAAAGCCAATCCGACGGCGATGATCCTGTCGGCGGCGATGATGCTGGACTGGCTCGCCGACAGGCACGATCATCCGCCGGCTTCGGACGCGGCGTTGCGGATCGAACGCGCCGTCGACAAGGCTTACGCCGGCGGCATCATGCCCATGGAATACGGCGGCGGCGACGGTACGGCCGCAATCGCCAAGGCCGTGCTGGCATCGCTCAGCTGATCGGAGGCAATAATGTTGTTCTCGGTTTTCACGCTGGACAATCCCGATGCGACGGACAAGCGCAAGGCCGTGCATGGCGCCCACGTCGCGCATCTGAAGAACGCGAAAGCTTTCGGGGTAACCATTGCGGTCGGCGGACCGCTGGTGTCGGACGATGGCGCCACCTCAATCGGCAGCCTGATGGTCCTGGAAACATCTGACCGCGCCAGCGCGGAAAAGTTCAACCGTGCCGATCCATTCCATCAGAACGGTGTCTGGGGAAAAGTCGAGATCCGGCGATTCGACCGCAAGGAATAGCTAAAGCCCGACAAATTCGCCGATCGCGGCAAGAAACTGTTTTGGCTGCTCGAGCGGCGGACAATGACCGCAACCTGGCAATTCGATGTAGCGCGCACCCGCGACCTTCTCCACGATCTGCTTGTTGAGCGCCGGCGGCGTCGCCTGATCGAATTCACCGCACAAGACCAGCGTCGGCACCTTGAGGCGATGAAGCTGCGGCACAAGATCCGTTTCCTGCAAGATTTTGCAGGCCGCCTGGAAGGCCTTCGGATCGATCGCAAGCAGAACGTTCTTGCGCTCTTCGATCTTTTCCGGATGCGCGGCAAGATAGGCGGGTGAGAACACGCGCTTCGCGGCGATCTCGGCAATGGTGCCAAGGCCACCTTCGGCGACTTTCTCCGCCATCACCGCGAAGGCCTGTCGTCCTTCCGGAGGAAAGGCGGCTGCGGCATCGCTCACCACCAGCTTGGATATCCGTTCGGGATGCGCGAGTGCAAAGGCCAGCGCGACAGTGCCGCCGAATCCATTTCCCAGCAGAATGGCATCCTTGGCGATTTCGAATTCATCGAACCCGTCCTCGATCGTTGCGAGATAGGCATCCATCAGCGCCAGCATCGCCGGCTGCGAGCCGTGGAATCCGGGCAGATTGAACAAGGTCACACGATGTTTGGCGGCCAGCGCCTCCAACACAGGAGCGAAGGCATGTCGGTCGGCTAGGAGCGAGTGGAGGATGACGAGATCGCGGCCGGCGCCCGTTCGTACGGCAGTCAAGGCGCCGCGCCCAGCACTCAGTTGTTGCATTTGCATGGAATCCTCCTGGGCCGCCCTATTCCCAGCCACCGGGAAATTTAATTCGTTGGGCACTGTCCCCAAACAGCAGAAACTATAACGCGCAACCTCGCATTGCTTTCCATCCTGTGCAAAATTGCCGGTAAGGCAAGGCGGAGCTGCGGGTTCGCAGCTGCCGTTATAACCAGAAACGATCAGCTGGGAGGATAAACAATGATCCGAGTTCACATTGGGGCATTTCGACCCGCCGCCTTCGCGGCGGGAGGGCTAGCAGCCCTCGTGCTCAGCGCAGGCATCGCCGCCGCGCAAACCTACGGCTTTGCCACCATGCAGCCGGGGACGCTCAATCACACTTCGGCCTCGGCAGTTGCCAAGGTGCTCAAGGACAAGGCCGGCCTGAATGTGGTGGTGCAGCCCACTGCCGGCGAGTCGGTCATGATTCCGCTGGTTGCGCGCGGCGAAGCCGAGTTCGGCATCGCGAACATCTTCGAAGTCGAAGGCGCAAAAGCCGCCAATCCCAACCTGCGTCTCATCGGTTCGCTGCATTCCCTGCGAGGCGCCTTTTGGGTGCGCAAGGATACGACGATGAAGACCATCGCCGACCTCAAAGGAAAGAAAGTCGGCATGGGCTATTCCGCGATGCGCACGCTTGATCCGATGATCAAGGCGATCCTCGCGACTGGCGGATTGACCGAGAAAGACGTCACGCCGGTGCTCATTCCGAATGTGATCCGCGGCGCCGATGATTTCACATCGGGGGCGGCCGACATGTTCTTCTTTGCATTTGGCGCACCGAAAGTGCGTGAGGTCGATGCGACCGTCGGCGGCATCCGCGCGCTGGAGATCCCCGCAAGCGGCATGCCGGCCGCCAAGAAGATCCTGCCCGAGGGTTATCTGACGCCGGCTCAGCCCGGTCCGTTTTTCATCGGAGTCGATCATCCGATGAGCGTTTATACCTGGGACAACATGATCTTCACAAACAACAAAGTGACTGACGACGCTGTCTACAAACTGATCGACACCCTGGAGAAAAACAAAGCGGATCTCGTGAGCATCCAGCCGGCGCTGCGCGAGTTTTCTGGCGCCGGGCTTTATAAGAGCTACGACATCCCCTATCACCCGGGTGCCTTGAAGTACTTCAAGGAACACAACATCCAGGCCAAGAGTGTTCAGTGAGCGAAGAACGCATTATCCCCGATGCGGCGGAGTTTGCCTCCGCCGCATCGCGGGCAACTGTGCTGTGTACGAACGTCCTGCAGTCCCTACTGGTCGCGGTGGTCGTGCTTTGGGTGCTCGACGTCCCGCGGCAGGTCTTCAACATGTCATTGTACACCGAGCAGATGCTTACCGTCTGTCTCGGGCTCACGCTGGCGCTCGCCTTTATCGCTGACACGTCGAGAAGGCGTCACTGGAGCGACTGGCTCGCCATGGCGCTGTCGCTTGGCCTTTGCGCCTACATCGCCGCCAGATATGCGACGCTGACCGATGAGATTGCGCTCATTCCGCTCAGCGGACTAATCGTCAGCGCCGTGCTGATCGTGCTGATCATGGAGGCCAGCCGCCGCACCAACGGCTGGGGCTTCGTCGGCATGATCGCGGCGATGGCGGTCTACGTTTATATCAGCCCACATCTGTCAGGGGATTTTCAGACGCGTTACGTGTCGCCCGAGCGTATGACCGTCTATCTTGGCCTCGACATCAACGGCGCGATCGGTTCGATCCTCCATGTTGCAGTCATCGTCGTTATTCCCTTTACGATCCTTGGACAGGTCCTGGCGAGGACCGGTGGCGCCGATTTCTTTGCCGATATTTCGATGGCAGCCATGGGCCGTTTTCGTGGTGGCGCAGCCAAAATCGCGGTGGTCGGGTCGGCGCTGTTCGGCATGATTTCCGGCAGCGCGGTCAGCAATGTGCTCGCGGTCGGCATCGTCACGATTCCGACGATGGTGCGCTCGGGCTTCACGCCCTACCGCGCAGCGGCAATCGAATCCGTCGGATCGACCGGCGGGCAACTGATGCCGCCGGTGATGGGCGCTGCGGCCTTCATCATGGCCGAATTCCTGCAGGTGCCCTATGGCGCGGTTTGCGTCGCAGCCGCCATCCCGGCATTTCTCTACTACGCTTGTCTTTTCTTCCACGTCGATCTTGAAGCCGCCAAGCACAAGATCGGCGCCGCCAAGATCGCTGAAACGCCCGCAGTGTCCGAAGTGCTTAAGTCCGGATGGCACTTCCTGGTGCCGATCGCTTTCCTCGTTTACGCGCTGATGTATCCCGACGTGACGATGCTCACTCCGGAAAAGGCCGCGATCGTGTCAACCGCCATGCTCATGGTGCTGGCGATGACCTTCGGCTACCGCGGAAAGCGGCTTGGCATTCTCGGCATGCTGCGGGCGATCATGGACACAGGGCGCGTCTCGCTCGACATCATCCTGATCGGCGCCGCAGCCGGCATCATGGTCGGGATCCTGAGCATTTCAGGCCTCGCCTTCAGCATGACTGTCCAGTTGCTCACACTCGCCGGCGGCAATGTGTTCCTGCTTTTGCTCCTGATCGCCGTGCTCGCCTTCGTTCTCGGCATCGGCCTGCCGACGGTGAGCGTCTATATTCTCACCGCGACATTGCTCGCACCTGCCCTGGTCAAGCTCGGCGTCACGCCGATGGCCGCGCATATGTTCGTGATGTACAACGGCATTCTGTCAATGATCACGCCGCCAGTGGCCTTCGCGGCCTATGCCGCCGCCAATATCGCGCGCACCGACGGTTGGACCACCGGCTGGATCGCCTGCGTGGTCGGCTGGAGCACATTCATCCTGCCGTTCCTGTTCGTGCTGACACCCAGTCTGCTGATGGACGGCACCTGGATCGAGATCGTGCTCAATTTCAGCCGTGTCCTCTTCGGCATCTGGCTTGGCACCATGGCCGCCGTAGGCTTTGCGCTGGCTCCGCTGGGACGCGGAGGGCGGGTGCTCTACGCGATCGTGTCGCTTGCGGTGGTACTGCCGCCCGAAACGTTCGAAGGCGCGATCTTTGTCAATGCCGTAGGAATAACGGCGGCAATCGCCCTCCTTGTGTTCGACTGGATGCGCCGCAAGCAGGGCAAGACAGCCGAAGTCGTGGCGACACCCTACTAGACTTTCCGCCTAGTGGCCTTCGCGCCAGATTCCGAGCGCTTCCTGTGCCGGGCGGTCGGAGATCGAGAACAGCACCGCCTCCTCGCTGGCGTTGTGCTGGTAGCGTTTCCACGGCGGCACCACGAACACGTCGTTGACGCCCCAGGAAAGCTCCTTGCCGTCGACGACCGTCGTACCCTTGCCCTCGGCGACACAGAACACAGTGCCTTCGGTCGAGCGATAGGGCTCCCCTTTGAAGCCCTTCGGCAGCAGCGCGAGGTTGGCGCCCATCGTCGGCAGCACCGGCCCGCCGTTGATCGGGTTGGCATAGCGCACGCGCGCGCCGTGACGCTTGTCGATGTCGCCGGTCGACTTCAGCCGCTCCAGGATCGGCCGCATCTTGGCATAGGGATAATTGATTACCGGCGAGCGGTTGAGGTGCACCGGCGCGCCGTCCGGCAGCACTCCGGTGGCGTAGCGCTCAAACGAGTCGCCATTTTCGTGATTGACGTTCTGCATCTTCTCGTCGAAATGCGAGGCAAACGATGCCTGGAAGTGATTGATCGTCGGCATATCGAGCACGTCGAGCCACATCACCGGCTCCTTCCCCGGGTTGCCGTGATCGTGCGGCGCCCAGTTGGCCGTAATGATGAAGTCGCCGTGCTCCATCTCCGCCTTTTCACCCTCGACCGCCGTATAGGCGCCTTTGCCCTTGAGCACGAAGCGGATGGCGGACGCGACGTGCTGATGCGCGTCGGCAATCTCGCCCGGCAGAATCAGTTGAATCCCCGCAAAGAGCGTATTGGTGATGCGCGACTTGCCCGGTTCGCCGGGATTTTCCAGCACGAGCACGCGGCGCTCGGCCTCCTCGGCGGTGATGACATCGCCGGCCTCGAGCATCAGCTTCTCGATTTCAGGAAACTTCCACAGCGCCGGCTGCATCTGGGTCTTCGGCTCGGGAGTCACCAAACCCTTGAGCACCTCCCACAGGGGCGCGAGGTGGTACTTTGAAATCTTGTCATAGTAGGCCTGACGTGCGCCGGTGATGTTATGCTTGTTGCCGGCCTGCGCGGTGTCGATCGCGAGCGTCATTGGGGCTTCTCCGTGAACCGTTTTATTGCATTTGTAGCGAATATAGCCCACCGCGCGCGCCGCTTAAACCCGTGAAACCTGGCGCATAACGGCTATGTAGCGCGCAACTCTGGGCCTACGGACGCTGCTTTTCAAAACTTGGCAGCGCACCGATGCCCGAAGTCCAGCGCTGGGCAGACCGGTACCAATATTGCAGCTTCGGCATGAGTTGATCGCGCTGGCTGAGGGTACCGACGCGGATCGAGTGGATCTTGGGATCGGGCTCGGTGCTCGTGGAATAGATCGGCGAGCCACAATGGGGGCAAAAAGATTGCGGCCGCTTGTTTCCGCTCTCCCCCGTCTTGACGTAGATTTTCAGCTCACCCTGCAAGAGCTTGAAGCTGCCCTTCTTCGTCGGCACCACAGTGCGGAACGCCGAGCCGGACAAGGTCTGACAATCGGTGCAGTTGCAGATCGCGACCGTATCCGGATCAATTTCAGCTTCGTAACGGATGTGGCCACAATGGCACCGACCATCGACCTTCATCGCTCAGTCCTCCCTCAGTTATTGACCGACCCGCCATCGACCACGAGCGACTGGCCCGTCACGAAATCGCTGTCGCTCGACGCGAGGAATACCAGCGCACCGAGCAGGTCTTCGGGATAGGCGTCGCGCTTGAAGGCGCGGCTGTTCCGTACCGGAATGCGCTCTTCCTCCACATGGCCTTTGTTCTCCAGTCCGGTCTCGCTCAGTATGAAACCAGGGGAAAGAGAATTGACCGCGATGCCGTAGTCGCCGAGCTCGCGCGACAATGCGCGGGTGAAAGCAAGAATAGCGCCCTTTGATACGACGTAAGGCAGCATGTGCGGCACTCCTTTGTAGGGCGTGCCGGATCCGATGTTGATAATCTTGCCACTGCGCCGCGCCATCATATGTGGCGCGACGTGCCGAACCATCAGATAACTTCCGCGCACGTTGATCGCCATGACGCGATCCCACAGCTCCGGGTCCCACTCATTGAAGGGTCTCGGCTTCAGCACGGAATAGAGCGCAGCATTGTTCACCAGCACATCGATCTGGCCGAAGCGCTTGATGGTTTCCTCAACAAGAGCCTTCACCGCATTCTCGTCGCTGATATCGAACGTCACGCTCGCGACGGAGTTTGCTCCGTGGCGTCCGGCGATGTCCTCAGCAAGCGCCCGGCCGTCGGCGATGTCCGCAATCATCACGCGCGCGCCCTCGGCGGCGAGCGCCTGTGAATAATGCTTGCCGATGCCCCTGGCACCACCGGTGACGATTGCAGTTTTTCCGGCAAGCCTCGGCATGACTTCTCTCCGCCTCGCCACATTCATGCCCGCGCTTGTCGCGAGCGTCCACGTCTTGCAAGATCGTCACCATAAAGAGGTGGCTGGCCGGCACAAGCTTGTACTCGGGCCGGCCGAAGGCCGGACCCGGGAGGCCCGGTCAACGATCAAGGGGGACCAATTCATGCCGCGCGACACCGCCGACCGTCTTGCGATCCGCGATTTGATCGAGAACTGGGTGCTCTGGCGCGACGCGCGCATGTGGGACCGCTTCCGCACCGTCTGGCACAAGGACGGACAGATGTGGGCGACCTGGTTTCAGGGCTCCTATGAGGATTTCATCCGTGTCAGCCAGGAAGGCTACGACCGCGGCGTGCGCATCATGCACATGCTCGGCGGCATGAGTATCGACATCAAGGGCAAGCGAGCGATCGCGCAAACCAAGATGACGATCTCGCAGCGCGCGAAGGTCGAGGGCGTGCTGTGCGACGTCGTGTGCAGCGGACGCTTCTATGATTTTCTGGAAAAGCGAAAAGGCCGCTGGGGCATCGTGCTGCGGCGGCTTGCCTACGAGAAAGACCGCATCGACCCGATCGAGCCCGATGCAAGGCTCACGCTCGACAAGGCGCACCTGGCGCAATTTCCGGAAGGCTATCGCCACCTCGCTTACCTGCAGAGCAAGATCGGTTACACGATCAAGGACGAGCTTCCGGGGCTCGACGGGGCGCCGCTTGCAGCGCTTTATGCCAAGGGCGAGGCTTGGCTCAAGGGCAAGAAGCTTTAGAAACGACGCGAGGGGTTGGCGCACGCACCAGGAAGTGCGAATTTGAATGGTGGTGGGGCATCAAACCACCGGGGGGATATCTGCCATGTCGCTTGCCGACAAATTCAATCTGCTCAATGAGTTCAATATCCTGCGCATCATCTGCGCNGTGTTCTTCATTCCGCACATCGTCGGCAAGATCACCGTGCCGGCAACGCTTGAGTTCTTCGTCAAGGCGGGCTTCAAGCCGGCCGCAACCTGGATGTACATCTCGGGTGCGATCGAGACGGTCCTGTGCATCGGGTTGTTTTTCGGCATCTACCTCCAATATGTTGCCTTCATCGCATTCATCCATCTGCTGGTTGCAGGCGCCGCCACCTACAAGGTTACGAAGAGTTGGATTTGGGTGATCGGCGGCATCGAATATTGCGTGTTCTGGGCGATCAGCTGTCTCGTCGTCGCCATGCACGCCTATCACACCGGCATGTGACATCTCTCAGTGAAAGGAAGCCTTCCCAATGGCTAGCGTTCTGTTTTCTCCCCTCACTATGCGCGGCCTGACCCTGCCGAACCGGGTCGTGGTCTCGCCGATGTGTCAGTACAATTCGAATAACGGCTCGGCCAATGACTGGCACCTGATGCATCTCGGCAATATGTCGCTCGGCGCCGCGGGCCTCGTGATGTGCGAGATGACGAACGTCAATCCGCAGGGACGCATCTCTCCTAAATGCGCCGGCATGTGGTCGGACGACAACGAGGCCGCACTCAAGCGCGTGCACGATTTCTGCCGGCAATACGGCGTGGCGAAGCTCGGGGTGCAGCTTGCCCATGCCGGCCGCAAGGGGCCGACCACGCCGCCGGCCGCCGGCGGCAAGCCGATCCTCGAGGGGCCGGACGCCTGGACGCCGGAAGCGCCGTCGGCGATTCCTTACGACACCGGCTGGCCGGTGCCGCACGCAATGACGAAGGAGGACATCAAGCGCTGCATCGGCGAGTTCGCCGCCGCCGCCAAGCGTGTNGATCGCATCGGCTATGACGTGATCGAGCTGCATGGGGCGCATGGTTATCTCGCGCACCAGTTTTTGTCGCCGCTGTCCAACCAGCGCATCGACGAATATGGCGGCTCGCTCGAAAACCGCATGCGCTTTGCAATCGAGATGTTCGAGGCGGTACGCGCCGTGTGGCCGGAGCAGAAGCCTATCGGCATGCGCGTGTCGGCCACCGACTGGGTCGACGGCGGCTGGACCCCTGAAGAAACCGTTGTGCTTGCCAAGGAGCTTAAGAAGCGCGGCATGGATTACATGGATGTCTCGACTGGCGGCCTTTCGCCGCTGCAGAAGATCCCGCTGGCGCCGGGTTATCAGGTGCCTTTCGCCGAGAAGGTAAAGAAGGAAAGCGGCATCACGACCATGACGGTAGGGCTGATTGCCGGCTACCAGCAGGCCGAGGACATCGTCGCATCCGGCAAAGCGGACCTGATCTGCCTCGCGCGCGCGGCGATCTGGGATCCGCGTTGGGCCTGGCATGCGGCCGAAGAACTCGGCGCGGAGGCACCTTACGCGCCGAAAACCATGGCCGGCCACCCGAAGCTGCGGCCGCAGCTTTTCCCGAAGCGCGCCCAGGCCGCGGGCTAGACGCCCGCCTTCACGCGGCCGATGAACTTCGCGAACGCCGTGAGCTGCGTTTTCACGGCGTCTTTCGTGCCTTGGTCCGTCAGCTCAAGCGTGTCCTTGTTGAACTTGGTCGCCGCATTGCCGACGAACACCTCCGGTGTGCCGAAGATGAAAGCTTTGAGGAACGTCATCGACATGCGCCAGTGATACTGCATGCGCGCACCGCCAAGCGGGCCCTGCGAACAGGACTGAATGGCGACCGGCTTGCCTTCGAACGGCTGCTCTTTCATCCGCGAGACCCAGTCGATCGCGTTCTTCAGCCCGCCCGGCATCGACCAGTTGTATTCGGGCGTAACGAACAGGACACCGTCAGCGGCGCGGACCGCCGCCGCGAGATCTTGCGCCGGCCCCGGGAAACCGGAGACCTCCTGCATGTCCCCGTTGTAGAGCGGCAGCGTTTCAAAGGCAGGCGCCGTCACAAATTTCATTCCAGGCGGCGCCAAACCCGGCAACGCGCGCGTCAGTGCGGCATTGTACGAACCCTTGCGGAGCGACCCGCAAATGACGAGCACGTTGAACTGATCGGCCATTTCATTCCTCTTGTTGTGATGTTCGCTATTTCGCTTCCAGGCCGGCCGTTTTTGCGACCTCCTGGAATGTCTTGATGTCGGATTGAATGACTTTGCTGAAGTCGGCGGGTGACGACAGGTTGGCAACCGCACCGATGCCCTCGAGCCGCTTCTTGACGGCGTCCTTGGACAGAACGTCTTGTATCGCCTTGTGAAGCTTGTCGACAATCGGCTTCGGCGTCCCGGCCGGGAACACCAGGCCGTACCAGCCGAGATAGCCAATTCCGCTCACGCCGCTCTCGGCGAGCGTCGGCACATTCGGAATTGCCGGCCAGCGCGTTGGAGTGGCGACGGCGATGATCCGCAATTCGCCGGAATCCACCTGCCCGCGAATGGGATGATAGAGCTCGATGGCAAAGGCCGCATCGCCGCGCAGCAGCGCGCTCACCACTTCGCCGGTTGTGCGATATGAAACCGCCTGCGCGTTGATCGACGCGCGCTGACGCAAATGCTCGGCGATAAGATGCTGCGTCGAGCCCAATCCGACCGTCGAATAGTTCAGCTTTCCGGGCTGCTTGTTGACGTATTCGATAAGGCTTTTGATGTCTGTCGCCGGGGAGTTCTTGGGCACAACAACGACGAAGGCGGAATTGGTGAATATTCCGACCGGCTCGAAATCCTTCACGGCGTCATAGGGCACCTGCTTGACCATAACTGCCGAAACGGAATGGCCCATGCTGATGGCAAGGAGGTTGTATCCGTCCTTCGGTGCCTTGGCAGTAATGCCGCCGGCAATCGTGCCGCCGGCGCCTGGTCGATTTTCGACGATGAATTGCTGACCTAAAGCTTCGGACAGCCCATCCGCGAGAATGCGTGTCGCGACGTCCGTTCCGCCGCCGGCACCAAATCCGATCAGGATGTGAACCGGCTTCGTCGGCCAATCCTGTGCCCGTGCAGACGGCGCAGCCACCGTGACGGCGAAGGCCGCAGCGATAGCCGCCGCTGCAATAAAGGTGCGTTTCACGATCGTCCTCCCTATCTCCGGCGCGCCTCCCCCACGGGGCGCGCCTGTTATTGGTGTTTAGGGAACGCGTTCGTACACCGCATTGTCAACGGGAGGGGCGGCCTTACTTCTCATCCGCGATGGGATTGCGCAAAACACCGACCTTTTCGATCTCGATTTCGCAGGTATCCCCGGCCTTCATCCAGACGGGATCGGGCTTGCGCGCATGGCCGACTCCGGACGGGGTCCCCGTAAGAATGACGTCACCGGGCTCCAGTGTCATGCCCTTGGTGAGATAGACGAGGGTCTCAGCCAACGGGAACATCATGTTGTCGGTGTTGTCGGACTGCATGGTCTTGCCGTTGAGCCGGCTCATAATGTTCAGGCCCTTGCCACCCGGCGGCACTTCGTCGGCAGTCACCATCCAGGGGCCGAAGCCGCCGGTGCGATCGAAGTTCTTCCCCATACCCCATTGCGTCGTATGACGCTGGAATTCGCGAACCGATCCCTCGTTGGCGCATGAATAACCCGCGATGCAGTCGACCGCGTTGCCCATCGACAGATGCTTGGCGCGCTTGCCGATGATCGCAACCATCTCGGCTTCGTAGTCAAGCTGGATCGATTCTTTCGGCCGCACGATCGGTTGCCCATGAGGCACCATCGAAGTCAGCACGCGGAAGAAAATCGACGGAAATTTCGGGATGTTGTCGCGCTGTGGGCCTTCCTTCACGTGATCGAGATAGTTCAATCCCAGGCAAATGATCTTCCCCGGATGCGCGACCGGCAGCGCATATTTCAGCCCGTCAAGGGGACGGCGCGCGGAAGCAGGCGCTTTCTTCGCAAGGGCGCCGATCGACGTGAGGTCACCGTTGCTCCGGCGCAGGACCTCGGCGAGATCGCCCGGGACATTCGCATCCACGGCCTGCAGATCGACTAGACTGTCGCCATCGACCACGCCGAGCCGCACGCTGTTGTTCGCTTCAAATCCGACGATCTTCATAGGTCTTCCACCTTATCCGAATGAATGAGCCCGACCGCAGGCGGATCGGGCTCCGGCAGGATTAGCTCAGGCGCGCGAAGGCGAGCAAGTCACTTGAAGTCACTTGCCGAGCGTGAAGGCCTGGATAGAGAAATATTTGCTGGAATCCGTCCATGCCCGCGCCGGCAGCCAGCCGACGCCGCGCGCCAGCGCGCCCAGGGATTCGATGCTGTATTTGTAGCTGTTCTCGGTGTGGATCGTTTCACCGGCACGAAAATCAATTGTTTCACCGGCAACGCGCACCTTCTGGCGTTTGAGGCTGGCGAGGTGCATTTCGATGCGATGCCTCTCACGATTGTAAAAGGCGTGATGCTCAAACATGTCGAGCCGGAAATTTCCGCCGAGTTCGCGGTTGATGCGCGTCAGCAGGTTCAGATTGAATTTTGCCGTCACGCCTTCGGCGTCATTATAAGCGGCGTTGAGCACGTCGGCGGGCTTGATCAGATCTACCCCGACGATAAGTGTCGCGCCCTCTCCCAGAATATTTGCGGCATTGCGTAAGAACTCGGCTGCTTCGTGCGGCTCAAAATTACCGATGGTTGAGCCGGGGAAAAATCCGACACGTGCGGGCGCGGCTTTGGCTTCTACCGGCAACGCAAACGGTTTGCATATGTCCGCGGTGACGGGCAGCACCTTGAGTTGCGGAAAATCGACGCGCAGCTCGGCGGCCTCGCGCTCGATCATCTCACCGCAGATATCGACCGGCACATACGCGGCAAGCTTCGGCGCAGCGTTCAGTAGAATGCGTGCCTTTTTGCTCGATCCACTGCCGAACTCCACGAGCGCCGCGCCCGCAGGGATGAGCGTTGCGATGTCGGCGGAGTGCCGGCGCAAAATGCTCATTTCGCAGCGGGTTGGATAGTACTCTGAAACTTCCGTGATGCGTTCGAACAGGTCGGAGCCGACGGCATCGTAAAAATACTTGGCCGGGACATGTTTCGGTGTGGCGCGCAGGCCATCGAGCACATCGGCCTCAAATTCGAATTGCTCCTGATTTTGCGGAATGCGCTTTCTGAGTGCTGCTGCAACCATCTCACGCCTTTCAGATGAACTCGGCCAGTCGTAACCCGCTGAACTGCCAGCGCGCCGGCGGATAGAAGAAGTTTCGGTAACTCACGCGCTCATGGCCTTCGGGCGTCGCCAGCGAGGAGCCACGGAGCACCATCTGGCTGACCATGAACTTGCCGTTGTATTCGCCAAGCGCGCCTTCGGCGGCGCGATAGCCCGGATAGGGTAGATAGGCACTGCGCGTCCATTGCCAAGCAATGCCGAAAGCATCGGCGATGATGTCATGGCGCGCCGCGGTCTCCCATTCCATCTCGCTCGGCAGATGCTTTCCGGCGAAGCGCGCGAAAGCGTCGGCTTCGTAGTAGCTGACGTGTTGCACCGGTGCAGCCGGATCGACGGGCCTGAGGCCACCCGGCGTTACGACATGCCAAACTCCATCCTTCTGCCGCCAATAGCCCGGTGCCTGCCAGCTTTCGTTCTGCACCGTTGTCCAGCCGTCGGAGAGCCAAAGGGATGGCGTCGTGTAGCCGCCAGCCGAGATGAATTCGAGCCACTCGGCGTTCGTGACGAGATGCCGGGCGATCCGCACACGCGGAATGAGCTCGTCGTGAACTGGTGTTTCGTTGTCGAAACAGAAGCCGTCACCATCATGACCGATCGCATGCACGCCGGCTGGCACGTCGACGTAACCGCGCGGGCCTTGCGTCGCGCGCGGAGGTAGCCATTTGGGGTCGTAGACCGGATCCGTGGGATTCTGCGCAAATGCGTGGAGAATGTCTGTGAGCAGCAACTCCTGATGCTGCTGCTCGTGGTGCAGTCCGACCTCGACGATCGTAAAGACGCGTTCCGCTGCCTCGGCTGGCACCTGCCCAATCAGTCGTTCGACGGCGGCATCGACATGCGCCCGGTAGGCTGCAACTTCCGCACCGTTCGGGCGCGTGATCAGGCCCCGCTGCGGCCGCGCGTGACGCGGACCGGCGGCGACATAGTACGAGTTGAAAAGAAACGGAAACCGTTCGTCGAAGATCCGGTACGCGGGGTCGTGCGGCACCAGAAGGAATTGCTCGAAGAACCAGGTGACATGCGCGCGGTGCCACTTGGCCGGGCTTGCATCCGCCATCGACTGAACGATCTGGTCTTCGGCCGACAGATGCGACGCACGCTTTTCCGTTTCCGCCCGCACGCGACGAAAAGCTTCAAGCCGGACTGCACGAGTTTCATCCAGGGAACGCTTAGGCTTGTTCGCCGGTCCTTTACGGAGGGCCGGCGACATTCCGGTTCGCGCCATGGAAATCCTCCGTGACTATACAAAGGGCTTCGGCAGTCGATTTACGTACAAAGACGAACTATGGACGCAATTGTTCCATCGCAAGGACGCCCTAGCAACCTTGAACTGTCTTCCCATTACGTGCGGACAGAATTGTAATGGCCGCCATCGCGGACTCGAAATGCGGCAATCCTTTGTCTTTGTGGAAGAACCTGAGCGGAACCACGTCGGTGTCCACGCCTAACGGAAACGAATGCTTTTTACTATCGGGCCGGAGATCGAATTTGGTAGCGGGGGAGGGACTCGAACCCCCGACCTCCGGATTATGATTCCGCTGCTCTAACCAGCTGAGCTACCCCGCCATTCCGAAACAAACCGCCGGAATGGGCGCGATATAGGAAGCCGAAGCAAATACTGTCAAGCAATCACGCTTCTGCGGCTATTTCGGCTGAACCGATTGATCGCCTCCGGGGCTGCCGGGTGGCGGAATGACCGGCATCGAGCCGCCGGTCGGCGGGGTCGGCTGCCTGATCTCGGGATCAATATGATCAGGGGGGCAAATGACACCACCCGAACGCGCAAGCTTTTCGCTCAAGTCGTCCTTTCCGTCCTGACGATGACTCTCAGCTCCTGCGCCCTTCCCGACCGTCCCTTGCGTGTCAGATCGCGCACATGCATTTGGGTCGATCTGGTCAGCCTTGGGCACGATCGGCGTCTTCGTCGGCGGTGGCGCCTGCGCGGTGGCCAGCGACGGCAACAGCAGCGCCGATATCACCAGCGCGAAAAAACGGATTTCGCGAGCCATGGCAAGCTCCTTGCGCAGACATGCAGGCGATGGATAACGAATTGATATGAGGGAGAGTTCCGCTCAGGCGCCGTTGCTCAGGCGCTCGAAGCGGATCAGCGAGAAATGGCCGAGCGGCGGCATCGGCCGGTGCTCCAATACGCGCACGCCGCCGTGACGCTCCGCCCAAGCGGCCAGGCGGCCGAACCGAAATTCCGGCCGCCAACCCAGCCGGCGCGCGATCGGCGCAAAGCAGACCTCGAAGGCGCGGCGCGGACCTGCTTCGGCGCCGATGTGATTGACCAGAATGATCTCGCCGCCCGGCCGGATTACACGCGTGAACTCGTTGAGCGTCGCTTCAGGATTCGGCACCGCCGTAATCACAAATTGCGCAACCACAACGTCGAATGACCCGTCGGGCAGCGCCATGCGCTCGGCATCCATGACCGCCAATGTCTCGACATTGGAGAGGCTGTGCTCGGCAACGCGCTCATGTGCCTTGCGCAACATCGGCTCTGAGAGATCGATGCCGACAAGCCGGTTTTTCCTCGAATAGTCGGGCAACGAAATTCCGGTACCGACTCCCACTTCGAGAATCCGCCCGCCCTGCTCACCGCAAGCCTCTTCAGCGACAGCGATCGCGGCGCGCCGGCCGGCATCGAACACCGCGCCGAACACCAGGTCATAGACCGGCGCCCACCGCGCATAGGCGCGCTCAACGCTTGTTTTATCGATGTCTGCCCCCACGGCGCGAACTAGCCGCGCATCGCAGGGGCTGCCATGCGCGTGTCGCTGGTGGAACGAATATCGCCGGCCGCGACCGCGCTCTTGATGAATCCGCCGCCCAGCACACGCGCCTGCCCCTCACCCGCGTCATAAAAAACGCACGCCTGGCCGGGCGACACTCCATGCTCACCAGCGACCAGCTCAACCTCACAACCGTTTGCGCCGTGTCGCAGCCAGGCGGCCTGCGGCGGACGCGTCGAGCGGACTTTCACGAAGACCTCGCGGCGATCGTCGGCCAGCGCCTCCTCGATCGACCCTTCACCGATCCAGTTGACGTCGCGCAGCACGATGCGGCTCATGCGCAGCGCCTCGCGCGGACCGACGACAACACGCCGCTGCTCGGCATCAAGACGCACGACATAGAGAGGCGTGCCGGTGGCAACGCCAAGACCGCGCCGCTGACCGACAGTGAAATGAATAATCCCGGAATGCGCGCCAAGTACTTTCCCATCAAGATCGACGATGTCGCCAGCCTCCGCCGCGCCCGGCTTCAGCCTTTCGATAATGTCGGCGTAGTGGCCGGTCGGGACGAAGCAGATGTCCTGGCTGTCGTGCTTGTCGGCAATTGCGAGCCCGAAGCGGCGCGCAAGCTCACGGGTCTCGGTCTTGGTCCGCTCCCCAAGCGGGAAGCGCAGAACGTCAAGCTGCTCGCGCGTCGTGCCGAAAAGGAAATAGCTCTGGTCGCGTTCCTCATCGCGCGCGCGGTAGAGCGCCCTGCCCCCGCCGGGCAGCGAACGCGAGGCAATATAGTGACCGGTCGCGAGCACGTCGGCGCCAAGCTCGCGCGCCGTGATCAGCAGGTCGTGGAACTTGATCGACATGTTGCATTCGACGCAAGGAACCGGCGTCTCGCCATGAATATAGCTCTCGGCGAAACGATCGATCACGGCTTCCTTGAAGCGGGTCTCGTAATCGAGAACGTAGTGCGGAATGCCTATGCGCTCCGCGACGGTGCGGGCATCGTAGATGTCCTGCCCCGCGCAACAGGCGCCTTTGCGATGCGCCGCTGCGCCGTGGTCGTAGAGCTGCAGCGTCACGCCGACCACGTCATAGCCTTCGGCCTTGAGCAGGGCAGCCGTCACCGACGAGTCGACGCCGCCGGACATGGCGACAACGACACGCGTCGTTTCGGGACTGCGATCGAGTTCGAGACTGTTGGCCATGGCCGTTCTTACTATAAGTGGCGACCGGGTGCGCGCAATGCGAGCCGGCGAACCGGCAAATTTTGCCGCTTTGCTATCACACGTGCCGGGCGCGGCGCGCTTTTCTTCCGCTTCCGTCCTCCGCAAGCGTTTGAATAAAAACATAAATTCGGCAATTCGGGGAATGGCCTGACGATTGCACATCAAACGGCGGAAATCCGGAGGTCCGCCTGTGCCACAAGTTGCGTCAGATCCCAAAGTTCATGCTCCAAACCTGCATATGCCGCGCGTCGCACGTCCGGCGCCGTCCGATCGTGCGCCATCCCCGTTCGAAAGCCTGATTGAGGACACGTCACAGCCTCCCGAGGCTGCGCCACCGCAGCAGGACACCAAGGTTGCCAAGAGCGACGACAAGCAGGCGCCCGCAAAAAGCAAGNACTGCAAGGCAGCCGAAGCGAACGATGACACAAAGCCTGCAAATACCGACGAGGCCCTTACAGCCGATGCGGAGGCGGCTGACGAGAGCGCCGCAAAAGTTGTCGGCAAGAAAGTCGCAAAGCCCGTTGGCGACGTTGGCGACGTCGGCGACGTTGGCGACAGCATCCAGGCGAAAGCCGATCCCGAACCAGGCGCCGGACAGAAAACCGACGATGCGGGCGCGGCGACACTGGCTGCCGCGGACGTCGCGACCGTCGCGAACACGGCATCAATCGTTCCAGCGCCGGCGCAAACGCCCAACCCGACACCGGATGACGGCACGCAGGTCGAGCAACAGCTGACACTCGTGGCAGATGCTGCACCCAAGATAAATCAGCTCGGCGCGGATTTGCCGAAGGCCATTGTGGGGAAGAAAGCCGACGACGCTAAAGCTAAGCAAGTGGACGCGGATGACCAGGGCAAGACTGATCAGCCGACCGCCGAGACTGACGATGCTTTCCAGATTTCGACCAAGGACACCACGCCGCAGCATGAAGAAGGCAAGCCGCAAACCAAAACGGACGAGGGCGACAAACAGCATGTATCGCAGGGTCGAGGCGATTTCATAACACCCAACCATCGTCCCGACGCGAGCGCGCCGACTCCGCCTGGTGCCGACGTCAGCGCTGCCGCGAAAACATCGAACGACGTTCCGACGCAACCCCCGATTCCCAGCAGCGCCCCGCACGCATCGGAAAATGCCGCAGCGCCGGCCACTCTTGTTTCACAGCCCGGCCCACAGCCGGCGGCTATTCCGCTGTCCGGAGTCGCCATAGAGATTTCCGGCAAGGCGCTTGCAGGCAAGAACCGTTTCGAAATCCGGCTTGACCCACCCGAGCTTGGCCGCATCGACGTGCGACTCGACGTCGACCGCGACGGTAACGTGACGTCTCGCTTGACAGTGGATCGCCCGGACACGCTCGACCTGTTGCGCCGTGATGCGGCGGGCCTCGAACGCGCCCTGCAGGATGCAGGCCTCAAAACCGCAAACAGCGGTCTTCAATTTTCCCTGCGCGATCAGTCAATGAACGAGCAGCAGGCAGGCACGTCTCCCGGCGCGGCCGTTTTGGTCGCAACCGACGAAAGCCTGCCTTCCATCGATGTCATCCCGCAACAATACCGCCTGGCCGGCCAAGGCGGCGGGCTCGATATCCGCGTCTGAGGTTTGGACATGGCTACGGTTCCCCCTATCACCACCGGCACTGGCACCAGCTCGGTTTCGGGTGCATTGGATAACGTCGAGATCGCCAGCAATTTCACGACGTTCCTGCAGCTGCTGACAACACAGCTGAAGAACCAGAATCCGCTCGATCCGCTCGACACCAATCAATTCACCCAGCAGCTCGTCCAGTTCGCGCAAGTCGAGCAGCAGATGAAGTCCAACGACCTCCTCTCCGGGCTGGTCCTCCTGGAGAAAAGCGCGGAAGCGACCGCAGCGCTTGCCTATGTCGGCTCAACCGTGGTGGTCGATGGATCGACGGCACAACTGGCCAATGGCCAGGCGAAGTGGACCCTGAATGTCAGCAAGCCCTCGACCGCGACCGTCACGATCAAGGATGCGACGACCGGACAGTCGGTCTACACCGGCACCATCGGCGTCAACCCGGGCAATCAGACGTTCACCTGGGACGGCCGGGGTAACGACGGCCGCGTCTGGCCGGACGGCAGCTACACGTTGACCGCCACCGCGCTCGACTCCAACAAGCAGTCAGTCGCCATATCCACCGAGGTCGAAGCCGTCGTCGATTCCATCGACCTCACGGGATCCTCGCCCGTCCTCTCGATCAACGGCCAGAATTACACCCTCGACAAGATCAAGCGGATCGTCCGGTCGTCAGGCTAAGGCCTCGCCTTCAAGAAGCGGACGCACGCGGACGGGCGCGCGAATCACCGATGACCTGCTCGATGGCGCGCTCAAGCACAGAGAGCTCGAACGGCTTGCGCAAGATATCAAAGCGACCGTCGGCCGCCTGAGCCGCATCGGAGAAGCCGCTGGTCAGAAGAATCGGCAAGTCGGGAAACTGCTCGCGGCAGATCTCCGCCAGGCCAAGGCCGTCCATCGTGCCCGGCATGACGATGTCCGAAAACAGCAAGTTGAATTCGATGCCCTGCTGAAGGTGACGCAGTGCCTCGGCAGCATTTTCTGCCCGCACCACGCGGTATCCGAGTTGCTCAAGCAACGCGGATGTCACGTCGGCGACATCGCGGCTGTCTTCCACGACAAGCACAGTGCCTTGAACGTTGTCACGTGCCGTCGAACCACTCGCCCCCGATTCCGCCGGCACTTCTATGTTCGCGCGCGGGAGATAGACGGTCACAACGGTGCCGCGGTCGGGCTCGCTTGCGACTGTGACCGCACCTCCGGACTGGTTGGCGAAACCGTGCACCTGCGAAAGCCCGAGCCCGGTGCCCTTGCCGACCGGCTTCGTCGTGTAGAACGGCTCGAACACCCGCTGCAGCACGTCCTCTGGAATTCCGGTTCCGGTATCGATAATGGCCAGCGCGACAAAGTCTCCTTCGAGCGCGCCGGCGGCCGAACCTGGGGTGAGAACGACGTTGCGCGCCTGCAGCGTGATCGTGCCGCCGTCAGGCATCGCATCGCGGGCATTGACGGCGATATTGACGAGCGCAAGTTCCAGTTCGCCCAAGTCGACTTCAACGGGCCAGACCTTGTCCTCGATGTCGACGACAAGCTCGATATTGCCGCGCAGTGAGGGCGCCAGCATGTCGCGCACCGCGCCGATGTGCGCATGCAGATCGACCATGACCGGCATGAGCTGTTGCCGCCGAGAGAATGTCAGCAATTGCCGAGTGAGCTTCTCACCACGGCTGGCGGCCGCCCGGATCGCTTCGACGGCCTGGACGTCCTTTGGCTCGCTCAGCTTGCGCTGCAGGATTTGCGCATAGCCGGAGACGATCATAAGCAGATTGTTGAAATCATGTGCGATGCCTCCGGTGAGTTGACCGAGGGCTTCCATCTTCTGCGCCTGAGCCAGTTGCTCCCGGGTCTCGTCGAGCGCAATCTGTGCCTCACGTTGGGCAGTGATATCGCGGGTTATCTTGGCAAACCCGGCCAGTTCACCTGCGTCGTCGCGAATGGTTTCGATCAGCTCGTTGGCATAAAAGTGGCTACCGTCCTTACGCACGAGCCAGCCTTCTGACTCGTACTTCCCCTCGCGGACCGCAGCGACGAGGGCATTCTCCGGCACGTTCTGCGCGCGGTCTTCCTCGGTGTAAAATTTACGAAAGTGCTGACCGACGATCTCATCGGCGCTGTAGCCCTTGATCTGTTCCGCGCCGGCATTCCAGCTGCGCACATGGCCGCCGAGATCGAGCATGTAGATGGCGTAGTCGCGAACCCCCGTCAGCAGCATACGGACGTTCTGCTCCGACTCGCGCAGGGCGGCCTCGGCTTCCTTGCGCTCGGTCACATCGAGGCAGACGCCGAGCATACGGACGGCGGCACCATCTTGGTCGCGGATGACCTCCCCGACGCTGTGCAGATGACGGACAAGCCCGTCACCGCGAATGATCCGCTCTTCGTGACTGAAGTCGCGCCCTGTTTTCAGGGCGTGGGTCAGGCTCGCTTGCACATGGGCGCGATCATCCGGATGGATGAGGGTCAAGAAATCGGCGAAAGTGCCGCCAAATTCACCGGGCGCCAGCCCATAGATTCCGTAAAGCTGGTCCGACCAGCTGATGCGATTTTTCGCGACGTCCCACGACCAGCTCCCAAGATTGGCTAACCGCTGTGCTTCGGAGAGCTGGATGTTGGCATCGGCGAGCTGAGTATTGGTATCAGCGAGTTGCGCATTGGCGTCGGCGAGCTGGCTGTTCGCTCTGCCGAGTTGGAGATTCGCATCCGCCAGTGCCGCAGTGCGGTCTTTCACCCGTTGGTCAAGCTCGGCTTGTATGCGCCGAAGATCGTCCTCGCTGCGGCGGCGCATCTCGACATCGGCACTCAGCGCCAGGCTCGTCACCGACACGCTGAGCATGAAGGTGAGCAGGAGAACGAATGATTCGTTGAGACCCATTTGCGCAAATGGGCCGGCCTGGGCAATCGTCGCCCAGATGGCAAAAATCGTGAGGATGACCGCGACTGTCGCGGTATCGCGCGGCCCGCGTCGCAACGCTGCCCAAATCAACGGCAAAATCGCCAGAAATCCGAGCGGGCTCGTATATTGGGAACGCGGCAATAGCGGGCTGAACGTAATGAGGCCGACCAGAATAGCGCAGCCGAACACCGCGGCCATGTCGCGCAACGCGCGCCCATCGATCGCACGCCAGTCAGTAATCGCCCACAGGACGATGACCGGAGTGACCACCAGCGCGCCGGCGGTATCCCCAAGCCACCATGTGATCCAGACCGGAGCGAGAGTCGGCTCAGCTGCAAACCCGGCTAAATAGAGTGTGCCAACGCCGATTGTAGCGCTGAGCATGGTCGGCAAGCCGGCGCAGATAATTGCGAACTTTGCAATTCGCGCGGGAGTTACAAAGGCCTGTGCACCGCCGCACCACTTCGCGATCAGGTAGCCACCCACCACACCTTCCAGCGTATTGCCGACCGCTATCGCGGCCGACGTCTCCAAAGTGCCAGCCGTTGCGGCGTTGGCGGCGAATGCGCCGATCAGGATTGCCGGAAAGAAACGTACGCCGCCCAGAATGACGGCCGCAAAAGCCAAGCCCGTCGGCGCCCAGATCGGGCTGGCGCTTGGGTTTATCGAGGCAAGCTGAAGGCCGAGCTTTGCGAGAAGAAAGTAAGCGACGGCCACCACGGGCAGCCAGGCGAAATAGGCGCCGAGGCCAATCCGTTGCGTCGATTCCGATGAAGAAGCAGCAGGGAACTTTTTCACCGGCGCAAAATCCCAAGAAATCCGCCCTTTGGGCATACTAACCGCAATTACGGCGCTTTGCCGCAATGGGCCCCGGATTGCCCACCGCGCTCCATCTGTAACCAAAAGGTTAGCGGAAACCCGGCAATCATTGCCCGATGCATTTGCCATGCTTAGGCAAATTTTAAGCCGGGACCTGTAGTTTTTTCGCAGTAACTGTCAGTCGAGTCTCGTTTTGTGAGTGTACCAATGACCGAACCCCATCGCCCGAGGGTCAAATACGTAATCGGGCCAGATGGCAGTCCGCTGACCATTGCGGACCTGCCGCCCCCAACGACCAAGCGCTGGGTCATCCGCCGCAAGGCAGAGGTGGTCGCCGCGGTCCGTGGCGGCTTGTTGTCGCTGGAAGAGGCCTGCGCCCGCTACACACTTACCGTCGAGGAATTCCTCTCCTGGCAGTACTCGATCGACCAGCACGGCCTTGCCGGGCTGCGGACGACGCGCATTCAGCAGTACCGCCAGTAACACGTCAGCCCCGAAGTCCCGCACGCCGGCGCAACACGCCGGCGTTTTCATTTGGCTTTTCGCAGGTCACATCGGCCCGAAATTAACCCGACGCTAACCTTAAACTGGGCAAATCTTGCCGGGTGAGGCGCACGATCGGCGCCCCAGCGGGTAGGACAAACCGGTGCAAGGCTTCTTCGATTTTATGAAGTCGCTGGGTGCTGCGCGGATGGCGGCGATGGCCGCGGTGACGCTCGCCCTGATCGGCTTCTTCTCATTCCTGATGGTCCAGATGACGACGCCGCAAATGGTGCCGTTATTCACCGACCTCTCGGTCGACGACAGCGCGTCGATCATCAAAGACCTGGAACGGCAAGCCGTTCCCTATCAGATCAAGAGCGACGGCGCGATCATCATGGTGCCCAAGGACAAGGTCACCCGTCTGCGCATGAAGCTCGCGGAGTCGGGCCTGCCGAAAGGCGGCGGGGTCGGCTACGAGATATTCGACAAGACCGACTCGCTCGGCACGACGACGTTTGTCCAGAACATCAATCACCTGCGGGCGCTCGAAGGCGAGCTCGCCCGCACGATCCGCAGCATCGATCGCGTACAGGCGGCGCGCGTGCATCTCGTGCTCCCGGAGCGTCCGCTGTTTTCGCGTGACAAGGTCGATGCCTCCGCCTCGATCGTGCTCAAGGTGCGCGGTGCGCTTGAGCCGCAGCAGGTGCGGGCCGTCCGCCACCTGGTGGCCAGCGCGGTCAACGGCCTGAAGCCTGAGCGCGTCTCCGTGATCGACGAGACCGGCAAGCTGCTTGCCGACGGGGCCTCACCCGACAACCCGCTCAACGGCGCGAGCTCCGACGAACGCAAGCTCGCCTACGAGAACCGGCTTCGCAGCGAAGTCGAGACGATTGTCTCATCGGTCGTCGGCCCGGGTCGTGCGCGCGTGCAGATCAACGCAGATTTCGATGTCAATCGGATCACGCAAACGTCGGACAAATTCGATCCGGATGGCCGCGTGTTGCGCTCGAGTCAGACCCGCGAGGAACAGTCCGCCACAAGCGACAACAAGGAGGGCTCGGTGTCCGTCGGCACCGAGTTGCCCGGAGGCAACAGGCAACAGCAGCAGCCAGCGGACAGCGGCAGCCGCGGCGACCAGAGCCGCAAAACCGAGGAAATCGTCAACTACGAGATCTCACGCACCACTAAAACCGAGGTCATCGAGGCAGGACGCGTCAACCGCATCTCGGCGGCCGTACTCGTCGATGGAACCTACAGCAAGAATGACAAAGGCGAGGTCGCCTATCAGCCGCGCCCAAAAGAAGAACTCGACCGCATCGCCGCCCTCGTGCGCTCGGCGATCGGATTCGACGCCAAGCGTGGCGATCAGGTGGAGGTGGTGAACCTGCGGTTCGCCGAAACAACGCCGTCGCCGATCAGCGAAATGACCGGATGGATGAGCTACCTGCAGTTCACCAAGGACGACATCACGGGAGCCGCCGAGAAGGGCGTCATGGCGCTGCTCGGCCTGGTCGTGCTGTTCATGGTCGTTCGCCCGCTCGTTCGCCGGGTCATCACACCAGAAGGCGCGCAGACGCCGTTCGCCGCCGCGCCTCCCGCCGCAGTACCCGCGGTGACGGCCGAAACAGCCGCGGCTGCCGGCATGATGCTACCGGGCGTCAACGGCAACATTACCTCGACGGGAGGCCCAAACGTCTCAATCGTCGGCGGCGATGAAGCTGTCGCAATTTCCAACCGCACATCCGCGATGATCGACATCGCCAAGGTACAGGGCCAGGTTCACGCCCAGTCCGTGCAGAAGGTCGGCGAACTCGCCGACAAAAACCCGCACGAAGCCGTGTCGATCATCCGCAACTGGCTCCATGAGGACGCAGCCTAAGCCATGCCATCAGCCTATGCCGAGAGCAAAAAGGACAGCAAATCGACGCGCGACGACATCGGCGGGCTGATGGCTGAACTCTCGAAGCGCCCGCATGCCCAGGAACGCGCTCGGAAGCTGACCGGCCCGGAAAGGGCCGCCGTCCTGATGCTGTCGCTCGGCGAGCAATACGGCGCAAAGATCTTCAGCCTGCTCGACGACGACGAACTGCGCGAAATTTCCATTGTCATGTCGTCGCTTGGCACGATCGAAGCCGAATCCGTCGAGCAATTGCTGCTCGAGTTCGTCTCACGCATGTCGGCTTCCGGCGCGCTCCTCGGCAACTACGACGCCACCGAGCGCCTCCTTAAGCAGTATCTGCCGCCAGACCGCGTCGGCGGCATCATGGACGAAATCCGCGGCCCCGCCGGGCGCAACATGTGGGAGAAGCTCGCCAACGTCCAGGAAGAGGTGCTGGCGAACTATCTCAAGAACGAATACCCGCAGACCGTTGCCGTCGTGCTGTCGAAGCTGCGGCCGGAGCACGCCGCACGGGTGCTCTCGATCCTGCCCGAGGACCTTTCGCTCGACTGCGTCAATCGCATGCTGAAGATGGAGGCAGTGCAAAAGGAAGTCATCGAGCGCGTCGAGCAGACGCTGCGTACGGAATTCATGTCCAACCTGTCGCAGACGCGGCGCCGCGATGCGCACGAGGTGATGGCGGAAATCTTCAACAATTTCGACCGGCAGACGGAAACCCGCTTCCTGACCGCACTCGAGGAAGACAACCGTGATGCCGCCGAGCGCATCAAGGCGCTGATGTTCACCTTCGACGACCTGGTCAAGCTCGATACCGGATCGGCGCAGACGCTGATGCGCAACATCGACAAGGAGAAGTTGGCGGTGGCGCTCAAAGGCGCCAACGAGACCGTGCGGCAGTTCTTCTTCACCAACATGTCGAGTCGCGCCGCCAAGCTGCTGGTGGAAGACATGCAGGCCATGGGGCCAGTCCGGCTGCGCGACGTCGATGAGGCGCAGGCCCTCCTCGTCAACGTCGCCAAGGATCTCGCTGCCAAGGGAGAAATCATCATCGCCAAGAGCCGAGGCGAAGACGAGCTGATTTATTGAGACGCGCATGATCCAGAAAAGTGGGAACCGGTTTTCTGAAAAGATCATGCGCAAAGGGACGTGAATGAAAGCAACGGCCAAATATCTGTTCGACGTGGACTTCGCCGCCGGCGAAAAGCCGACCATCACCATGGTCGAGCACGAGCGCAGGCGTGCCGATGCCGAGTCGCAGGCCTATCGGCAAGGCTTTAACGCCGGGGAACAGCAGGCACATCAGGAAGCCACCAAACGCATGGCCGATGCGCTCTCCGTAATCGCGGACGGGCTCGGCCGGCTCGATAGTGCGCTCACAGCAATCGAGACCCGCCTTGAAACAGAGGCCGTCGAGGTGGCCGTCGCGGTCGCCGCCAAACTGGCGCCGGCTCTCATAGCGCGCGAGCCGTTCGCCGAGATTGCGGCGCTTGCGACTGAATGTTTTCACCATCTGGTGTCCACGCCGCTCGTCACTGTGCGCATTGCGGCAGACATCCACGAGACGGCGAAGGGGCAGATCGAGGAAATTGCACGCTCGAATGGTTTCGACGGCCGGCTGGCCGTCATGTCCGACGAAAGCCTCGCGCCGGGTGACTGCCGTATCGAATGGGCCGACGGCGGCATCATCCGTGAAAGCACTGCAACGGCATCGGCGATCGATGAAACAGTCGCCCGCTATATAGCGGCGCGCAACATGCCCGCCGCATAGGAATTCTGGAGACGACGCCAATGAGTGACGACGACACCAAGGTACCGCTTCCCGACCTCGAAAATGGCGGCGACGTACAGGTCGTGCAGGACGCAGGCACGCTCGCGCCTTCCGACAGTGAGACTGTCAACCGAGGGGCTGCCGACCTCGAAGCAGTGTTCGACGTCCCGGTCCAGGTCTCGGCCGTGCTAGGGCGCGCGCATATGGAAGTCGGCAACCTGCTCAAACTCGGCCCCGGCGCCGTGCTCGAACTCGACCGCAAGGTCGGCGAGGCCATCGATATCTACGTCAACAATCGGCTGGTCGCCCGCGGCGAAGTGGTGCTTGTCGAAGACAAGCTCGGGGTGACCATGACTGAAATTATCAAGGCGGATCACAACTGATGCGACGACGATCCGCCGCTACTCGAATGATACGGAGCTAAGCCATGCGACTCCTCATTGTCGGCACGCTCGGCGGCCAGCTCACCACCGCAACCAAGCTTGCAATGGAAAAAGGCGCCAGCGTCACGCACGCCGAAAACATCGACCAGGCGCTTGCGGTGCTGCGCTCCGGACGCGGCGCGGACCTTTTGATGGTGGATGTCAGCCTCGATATCCGCGACCTCAATGGGCGGCTCAATGCGGAGCACATCTATGTCCCGATCGTTGCTTGCGGCGTCACCAACGACGCGCGCGCGGCGGTCAAAGCAATTCACGCCGGCGCCAAAGAATATATCCCGCTGCCGCCCGATCCCGACCTGATCGCGGCCGTCCTCGCCGCCGTCGCCGAGGATACGCGCGAGATGATCTACCGCGACGACGCCATGGCGAAAGTGGTCAAGCTCGCCCAGCAAATCGCTGGTTCGGACGCCTCCGTGCTCATCACCGGCGAAAGTGGGACCGGCAAGGAGGTGTTGGCGCGCTTCGTGCACGGGCGCAGCAACCGCTCGAAGAAGTCGTTCATCACCGTCAATTGTGCGGCGATCCCGGAAAACCTGCTCGAATCCGAGCTTTTCGGCCACGAGAAAGGCGCCTTTACCGGCGCGCTTGCCCGTCGCATCGGAAAATTCGAGGAGGCGAACGGGGGCACGCTCCTGCTCGATGAAATCTCCGAGATGGAGGTTCGGCTGCAGGCCAAGCTGTTGCGCGCCATCCAGGAACGGGTCATAGACCGCGTCGGCGGCAATCGGCCTGTCCCGATCGACATTCGAATCATCGCAACATCGAACCGCAATCTCACCGACGCTGTCCGCGAGGGAAAATTCCGCGAGGATCTGCTGTTCCGCCTCAACGTCGTTAACCTGAAGATCCCGCCTCTACGCGAGCGCCCGGCGGACATCGGCGAACTGGCGCATCACTTCATACGTAAATATTCGCAGGCCAACGGGCTGCCTTTGCGGCCCCTGTCCGCGGAAGCGCGCCGTGCGCTCAGCGCCAACCGCTGGCCAGGCAATGTCCGCGAGCTCGAGAATACGTTGCATCGTGCCGTCCTGCTTTCGAGCGGTTCGGAGATCGGTGTCGACGGCATTCTTTCACCCGACGGCGCGCGGCTCGATCAGGTGCGCGGCACGGACGTGGCAGTTCATGCCGCAATCGCCGCCGAGCAGGTTACCCGCAATCTGGTCGGGCGCACCGTGGCGGAAGTCGAGCGCGATCTGATCCTGGAAACGCTCAAGCACTGCCTCGGCAACCGCACGCACGCGGCCAATATCCTAGGCATCTCAATCCGTACGTTGCGGAATAAACTCAACGAATATGCCGCCGACGGCGCGCCAATTCCACCCCCGCATGGCGGCGAGCCGCTCAAGGGAGCCGCCTGACATCCGGGAGCAAAGCAAAAACCCGGCGCTAGCGCCGGGTTTTTAGGTTCGACAGCAAGAATTTCGGGGGCGCTCAGGCGCCGCTCGCATCTTTGGATTTTTTGCTAGCCTTTTGCCGCGTGGTATCGAGTTCGACCGCCTTGGCCATCAGGTCGTTGCGCATGGCTTCCAAACGCTCAACCGCGGCCTTCGCGCGCGAGACCGGCGCACCGGTCGGCCGTCTCAATCAGGAATTCTTCAGTCTTCGGCATGATATCTCCGTTACAAATCTTGACCGGGGGTATGCACGGAAAATCCAGCAATTCAAGTTTGTTTTCGGAATGGAGCCATGCACGAAAACTGATCGTTGAATAATTGTTGGAACTCCAACTACATAGACGGCATGCAGANCCTGTACAAAATTTGTCCCGCTANACTGTGGCAGGAGGCAAAGCGAGCCGGTGTTTTCCGCGGCTCG
>ARCol0yngRDRAFT_1000018_pt1 | contig 30924 bp, 29 predicted proteins | sample AraColrhizospDNA_FD_9197 | JGI IMG/M metagenome (IMG submission 9197) | reverse complement strand
GGGTATTGAGTTCGACCATGCGCTGCTCACCGGCAGCATCGTGAAGCGGCTTGCGCTGCCACAACAGTATCGCGATGACGACGATGACCCCGATCGAGACCATGGTGCCAATGGCCAGCATGAGAGCCGGCGCATGCGCCAATAGCGCGTTGGCTGTTGTGTGCAAATCGTCCATTCGGCGCTTCTACAGTGATTCGGTGTCGCGGGCGAACGAACGGCGAACGGTAAAGCGGTTGCGTCCGCGGCTCAAGGGGACGTGCGCATTGACCGCATCGGCCCTTGCCCTTACATCGCGGCCATGGCGGTGCGCGACATTCTCATTATTCCCGACAAGCGGCTGCGGCTCAAATCCGAGCCGGTGAAGGCTGTCGACAAGACCTTGCGCACGTTGGTCGACGATATGTTCGAGACGATGTACGCCGCGCCCGGCATCGGGCTCGCCGCGATCCAAATCGGCGCGCCCCAGCGCGTCGTCACCATGGATCTCGCGAAAAAAGACGAGCCGAAGCAACCGCTAGTCTTCATCAATCCGGAAGTAACCTGGGCTTCGGACGAGAAAGCAACTTATGAGGAAGGATGCCTCTCGATTCCTGAATATTACGAGGAAGTCGAGCGCCCGAAGGCGGTCAAGGTGAAGTACCTCGATCTTGACCTCAAGCCACAGGAGATGGAGGCGGACGGGCTGCTCGCCACCTGCCTGCAGCACGAGATCGACCACATCAACGGCGTGCTGTTCATCGACCATATTTCCAAGCTCAAGCGCGATATGGTGATGAAGAAATTCAAGAAAGCGGCAAAAAAAACCGAAGGCGCAAAACCGCTCTCCGAGGACCAAGAGCCTTCGCATCATATCGGCTGACAGCGGGCGCGCCGGCGCGCAGGATGGTGCCTCAATGCGCCTGATTTTCATGGGCACGCCTGATTTCGCGGTGCCGACACTCGTCGAGCTTGCCGCGCGCGGGCACGAGATTGCGGCGGTCTACACGCGCGCGCCCAAGCCGGCCGGCCGTGGCATGGACGTGCAGCACACGCCGGTGGAGCAGGAGGCGCGGCGGCTGGCGCTTGCGGTTCATACGCCGAGGAGTCTGAAGGATGAGGAAGCCCAGGCTGCGTTCCGCACTCACAATGCCGACGCCGCCGTGGTGGTTGCCTATGGCCTGATCCTGCCAAAATCCGTTCTCGAAGCACCGCGGCTCGGCTGCTTCAATATTCATGCGTCGTTGTTGCCGCGCTGGCGCGGGGCCGCACCGATCAATCGCGCCATCATGGCCGGGGATACCGAATCCGGCATCACCATCATGAAGATGGACGAGGGACTCGATACCGGCGCCATAGCCATGGCGGAGCGGATGCCGATCGGTGCCGATATCACAGCGGGCGACCTGCACGATGTCCTGTCGCGCCTGGGGGCCGATCTCATGCTGCGCGCGCTCGCTGCCGCCGAGCGCGGCTCGCTCACGCTCACGCTGCAACCGGACAAGGGCGTCACCTATGCCGAGAAGATTTCGAAGAACGAGACTCGCATCGACTGGTCGAAACCCTGGAAGCAGGTGCACGATCACATTCGCGGGCTTTCACCATTTCCCGGCGCGTGGTTCGAGATCGATGGCGCGCGGATCAAGGCGTTGCGCTCGACGAAGGGTGAGGGCTCAGGTGCCGCCGGTACGGCGCTCGATGACAAGTTCACCATCGCCTGCGGTACGGGGGCGGTGCGTCTCACGCAAGTGCAGCGCGCCGGCAAGGAACCAATGTCGGCGGACGAGCTTCTGCGCGGCACGCCGGTGAAATCCGGCGTGCGGGTGGCGTGATATGCCACGCTATAAATTGACGGTCGAATACGACGGGCGGCCATTTGCCGGCTGGCAGATCCAGGCCGACCAGCTCACCGTGCAGGGCTTGCTCACGTCTGCGGTTGAGGCACTCTCCGGCGATAAAACGCTGGTGCAAGGCGCCGGCCGTACGGACGCCGGCGTCCATGCGCGGGCGCAGATCGCTCATGTCGATCTCACAAAGGAATGGGATACCGACACCATACGCGACGCACTTAATGCCCATCTGCGGCCGCATCCGATTGCGATTCTCGCAGCCGAACGTGCGGCAGACGATTTCAACGCGCGAACCTCGGCGATCCGGCGGCATTATCTCTACCGCATCATCAATCGCCGCGCGGATCTCACGCTTGAGGCCGGGCGCGCCTGGCGCGTGCCGCGCCCGCTCGATGCGGCCACAATGCATGCAGCGGCACAGCGCCTGGTCGGAAAGCATGATTTCACGACGTTTCGCTCGACGGAATGCCAGGCCAAGTCGCCGGTGAAAACGCTCGATATTCTCAAAGTCGAGCGGAGCGGCAAGGACGTTTATGTGACCGCGGTCGCACGCTCGTTCCTGCACAACCAGGTACGCTCGATGGTCGGCTCACTCGTCCTGGTCGGCGAAGGTAAATGGGCCCCCGACGACCTCGCGAAAGTACTCGACGCTCGCGATCGCACGGCCTGCGGCGCTGTTGCGCCGCCGGACGGGCTGTACCTAATGAAAGTGGAATATTGAGCCCTAGTTTTGCGGGGCCGACGCCCGTCAGGCGAAATACCTGTCGATGATCTTCCGATAGATTCCGGTGAGCTTCTGCAGGTCCGCAACCGGTACGCGCTCGTCGACTTGATGCATCGTCTGGCCGACGAGGCCGAATTCGACGACGGGGCAATAGTGGGTGATGAAGCGCGCATCCGACGTGCCGCCGGTCGTCGACAGCGCTGGCTTCCGGCCGGTGATTTCCGCAACAGCGGCCACGACCAGGTCGGTGAACGGCCCCGGCTTGGTCACGAACACGCCGGCGTTCGACGGCTCCCATTGGAACGTGAATTTGATTTTTCCGCTGGCGGCCTTCGCTGCGCGCTGCTCGATTAGCTTTTTTAGAGAATCGAGCGTGTGGTGATCGTTGAAACGGATATTGAAGCGCGCGCGTGCCTCGCCGGGAATGAGATTGACCGTCTTGTTGCCGACATCGACCGAAGTGAACTCGAGATGCGAAGGCGCAAATTGCGCGCTGCCCTGATCGAGCGGCTCGGCCTGTAGCGCGGAAACCAGCGTCACAAGGCCGCGGATCGGATTGTTGGCGCGCTGCGGATAGGCCACGTGCCCTTGCGTGCCGCTCACGATGAGGTGGCCGTTGAGGGAGCCGCGCCGGCCGATTTTGATGGTGTCGCCGAGCTCATCCTGGTTGCTCGGCTCGGCCAGGATGCAGTGATCGAACTTTTCTCCGTGCTCGGCCGCCCACTTCAGCAATTTCGGCGTGCCGTTGACCGCGGTACCTTCCTCGTCGCCGGTGATCAGGAACGAGATCGAGCCCTTCGGCTTTCCGTCGCGCTGGCCGAGGTGATCGAGCACCGCTGCAAGCGCGCAGGCAATGCCGCCCTTCATGTCGACGGCGCCGCGGCCGTAGAGCTCGCCGTTCGCGACCTCGCCGGAAAATGGCGGATGTTTCCACGCCTTCTCGTCGCCCACTGGCACTACGTCGGTGTGCCCTGCGATCACCAGATTCGGCGCAGCGGTTCCGATGCGAGCGTAAAGATTTTCCACGTCGTCCGTGCCAGGCGCGCGAAACGTCATGCGATGCACCGTGAAGCCGTTTGTCTTCAATACGTCTCCGAGAAATGTCAGCGCGCCGCCTTCCGCAGGCGTCACCGAGGGGCAGCGCACCAGATCGCGGGCGATTGCGAGGGGATCGGCGGACACGGTAGGCCTTCAGTCTCTCAGCAGCTCGTTAATACTGGTCTTCGAACGCGTACGCTCGTCAACGCGCTTCACGATAACGGCACAATAGAGGCCCGGGCCGCCGCTCTTTCCCGGCAGTGTCCCGGGCACGACCACGGAGTAGGGCGGCACTTCACCCTGCGTGATCTGTCCCGTCTCGCGGTCGACGATGCGGGTCGAGGCGCCGAGATAAACGCCCATCGACAGGACCGCGCCCGTGCGCACGATGACACCCTCCGCCACTTCGGACCTTGCGCCGACGAAGCAATTGTCCTCGATGATAACTGGCCCGGCCTGCAGCGGCTCCAGCACGCCGCCGATGCCGGCGCCGCCGGAGATATGACAATTCTTGCCAATCTGCGCGCAGCTTCCGACCGTCGCCCAGGTGTCGATCATCGTGCCGGAATCGACATAGGCGCCGAGGTTGACGAAGGACGGCATCAGCACGACGCCGGGCGCGATGAAGGCCGAGCGGCGAACTACACAGCCGGGAACGGCGCGGAAGCCCGCCTTGCGGAAGCGCGCCGCATTCCAGCCCTTGAATTTGGAATCGACCTTGTCCCACCACGCGCCTTTGCCAGGCCCACCCGGAATCACGCTCATGTCGTTGAGGCGAAAGGACAGCAGCACCGCTTTCTTGAGCCACTGGTTGACCTGCCAATGGCCGTCGGCCTTTCGCTCGGCCACGCGCGCCTTGCCGGAGTCGAGCAGCTCAAGAGCGGCATTCACCGCCTTGCGCACGGCGCCCTTGGTCTTCGGCCCGATTTTGTCGCGGGCCTCAAAAGCATCGTCGATAGTGCTGGCAAGCTTGTCGTTGGACATGGATGCTCCGGGCCGTTCGGCTGCGGTTTGTCGGGGGCGCGGCAGGGGATGTCAAGCCGCGCGCCGCGGGTTATGGTCTCGCCGGGAGAAAAAGCAATGAAACGGCAATTGGTGCGTTTCGGTTTGGGGCTTGTCGCGTCTGCCATCGGGTCGGCGCCGGCTTTCTCGCATCACGTCATGGGCGGGCGCACGCCGGCGACCTTCGGCGAAGGGATCCTGTCGGGATTGGGTCATCCGGTGATCGGTCTCGACCATCTGGCGGCTGTCGTTGCGGTCGGGTGCCTCGCGGCTGCACATCGCTCGGCATCGGCATTGGCAGTTGCGTTCGTACTGGCGATGATGGGCGGCGTTGCTCTTCACCTGCATGGCACGGCGGTGCCGGCGGTGGAGAGTCTTGTCGCACTGACCGTGCTCGCGCTTGGCGCACTGATGGTGATGCGCGGAAATATGTCGGCGGGGGCGGCCGTGGTTCTGTTCGCGATTGTGGGCGCGATCCACGGCTACGTCCTAGGTGAATCGATCTACGGAGCTGAACGGACGCCGCTTTATGCCTACCTGATAGGGCTCGCGGTCATTCAAGGCGCGATCGCCCTCACAGCAGCGCATGTGACCCGCTCGCTTGCACGCGCATCTCCGGATTTGTCGGCGGTGCGGTTGGTCGGCGCGGGCATTGCCGGCATCGGTCTTGCAATCCTGATGCAGCAGGTCATTCCGGGCACGTGATCAGCGCCGCACGATCTCTTCGAGAAATCCGCTGAGGTCGTCGGTCAAATGATCGACGTAGGGTGCATCGCGCCCTTCCAGCTCCCAGGCTTCGCGAAAAACGTCACGCTGCCCTTCTGGCACAACCAGAACGGTCGTCATGCCGAGCGCGTGCGGCGTTTCCAGGTTGCGCGCCAGATCCTCGAACATCGCGGCTTTCGCGGGATCGACGCCATGACGGGCAAGGAATCGCTCGTAAACCTGGGGCAGCGGCTTGGGATCGAGATCGGCCGCGGCAATGTCGAAGACGTCTTCGAAATAATGGTGAATGTCGAGCTTCTGCATCACCGCGTCGGCGTGCTTGCGCGTTCCATTGGTGAGGATGAGCTTGCGCCCAGGCAACTTTTCCAGCGCCGCGCCGAGGACCGGATTCGGCTCAAGCGGCGAATGGTCGATCTGGTGCACGAATTCGAGATAGTCGTCGGGCTTCATGCCATGTTCGGCCATCATTCCGCGCATGGTGGTGCCGTAGCGGCGGTAATAGTCCTTCTGCACCCGAAATGCTTCGTCCTTCGAGACCTTCAGGAAGTCGGAGACATAGGCGCGGATACGCTCATCGACCTGCTGCCAGAGATTGAGGTGGTGCGGGTACAGCGTGTTGTCGAGATCGAACACCCAAGTCTCGACGTGGCCGAAACCGCGCGGCGAAAGGCGGGACGTAGACGGCACGACGTTACTGGTCCTTGAAACGCACGATCGTTGCTGGCTGGTTGCCAAGATCGATCACCGCAAAGCTGGTCGAATTCAAGCCCCGCGCCGCGCAGTCCTTGTGATCTGCCAGCTCGAAGCGGCCATCGCGCGTGCAAAGTGCGAGCGTTCCGCCCCAGGAAAGTGCCGTGTCTCCTCGTTTGACGGTGCGGCCGCTGCCGTCGACCGCCTCCGCATAACTGTAGACGCGGCGCGGATCGCCGCGCAGGTCCGGGCGCACGCACTGGCCCGATTCCACACGATACCAGCCGCGCGTCACGATAGAGCCCATCTCGGCAAAACCGAGTGACGCCATCACCGGATATTTGGTGTCGTTGCACCATGAAAAGCCGACGCCTTCCGGATTGCGCGCGGCTTCGATCAGTGCATCGAAAACCGCGGGCGTTGCGACGGCATCGGCTGCAAGCTTTCGCTCGTTCAGGAACTTTGCGATCGCGGCCTGCGTCTTCGCGCCCTGCACGCCGTCAATCGGATAAGCATCATAGCCGGCGATCACCAGCAGCCGCTGGATCCCGGCAAGCCGTGCCTGCACGTCGTCGTAATCGGCCTCTTCCGCGAGGTTGATCACGGGGCCCTTCGGCGAGTCCGTCGGCTTGGCCGCGCTGAACTGCGCTTGCTGGCTTGTCGGGCAACCGCGCGCGTTGGGAATGTCGAAATCGCCGCTCTTTATGCAGAAATCAGCCTGGCCGTTGAGCGGCAACGGCGCGCTGCCATAGACCGGTGGGGTACGCGCATGCACATACGCCATGTCGGCGTCCAGCGTTCCGTCAAGCGCCTGCCGGCACTGGCCCGGATCAAGCCGGAACCAGCCACGCGTTTCGACATTGGCACGCTTTTCAAGGCCAAGTGCCACATCCATCCGGTAGCTGGTGCGGTTGCACAGCGTAAGCTCGGCGCGGGCCGATGTGGTCAGCGCGATTGACGCGGTGATCGTGAGGATGAACCCGCGAATCATGCCCGCCATGCTAGCGGAAGATGCGTAAACTCGTCATGCGAGGCTGGCCGATTTCGCGGCCCCACAATAACGCCGATCAGCGGTGCATCAGAGTACCGACGCCGTGGTCGGTCAGCAGTTCGAGCAGCACGGCGTGCGGGACCTTTCCGTCCATGATGACGACGCCTTCGACGCCCTGATCGAGCGCATAGATACAGGTTTCGACCTTCGGAATCATGCCGCCGGAAATCGTGCCGTCGGCGATCAGCTTGCGTGCGTCCGTGACCGACAGGTCCGCAATCAGGTTCTTCGACTTGTCGAGAACGCCGGGCACGTCGGTGAGAAGCAGCAGGCGCTTGGCTTTCAATGCTCCTGCTATTGCACCCGCAAATGTGTCTGCGTTCACATTGAAAGTCCCGCCGTTGGCCGAGGTCGCAACCGGCGCCAGCACGGGGATCATCTCGCGACCGATCACCTGGTTGAGCATCGTGATGTCGACTTTTTCGGGCTCGCCCACGAACCCGAGGTCGATGACCTTTTCAATGTTGGAATCCGGATCGACCACTGTGCGGCTGACCTTGCGCGCCTGCACCATGTTGCCGTCCTTGCCGCACAGCCCGATGGCCTTGCCGCCGGCGGCGTTGATGAATCCCACAATCTGCTTGTTGATCGAGCCGGCCAGCACCATTTCGACGATCTCGACCGTCTTTGCGTCGGTGATGCGCAAACCGGCGGCGAACTCCGACTTTATGCCAAGCTTCTTGAGCATGGCCTCGATCTGCGGGCCGCCACCGTGCACCACGACAGGATTGATCGCCGTCTGCTCGAGCAGGACAATGTCCTTCGCAAAGTCGCGCGCCGTCTGCTCCTGGCCCATGGCGTGTCCGCCATATTTCACCACCACGATCTCCTCGTCGTAGCGCTGCATGTGTGGCAGCGCTTCGGACAGGATGTGGGCCTGGGTCTGCGGGTCAATCTTGGGGGCTTTGCTCATCGCTTCGGCCTTGTGCGGTTGCCGGCGGTTCTAGCCGATGCGGCCGTCCCTCGACAATGCACTAGCTCTTTCTTTCCGCGAGCAGCCGGGCGATGGCCGCGCGCAGTTCGGAAATACCCTTGCCGTCATGGGAGGAGGTCGCGAGAACCGTCGGAAATGCGGCCGACCGCTTGGCAAGCGCGGCTTCGACTGCGGCGATGCGGCCCGCAAGATCGGCGGGTTTCACCTCATCGCACTTGGTTAAGACGACCTGATGGCTGACCGCCGCCTGGCCGAGGGCGTCGAGCGCCGGGTCGTCCGTCGGTTTGAGTCCATGCCGCGCATCTACCAGTACGTAGACCCGGGCGAGGTTGCTCCGCCCGCGCAAAAAGGCATCGATCAACGCCGTCCAGGCTGCGACCTTGGATTTGGCCGCGGCGGCATAGCCGTAACCTGGCATGTCCACAACGTTGAGACGGTCGCCGCCGTTGAAGAAAATGAGTTCCTGCGTGCGGCCGGGTGTGCGCGAGATGCGTGCGAGGTTTTTGCGGCCGGTGAGCGCGTTGATCAGGCTGGACTTGCCGACGTTCGAACGGCCTGCGAAGGCGATTTCGACGCCCTTCATGACCGGCAGCGAGGCAGGTGAGCCCGCCGCGGCAACAAATTGCCAATTGCTGGCAAAAAGGTTGCGGCCGGCCTCGATTTCCGCGCGGGTGAACTGGTCGGACCCCATTGGCGCCGGCCGTGGTTGGTGACTGATTGTCGAGTTTATTCCTGCGGCGTCTTCTTAACGAACATCGTCTTGATATTGTCGAACAGCTCGATCTTGGCCCCATGCTTGCGCATGATCACGCTCTGCTGCACGACCGACAGCAGATTGTTCCAGGCCCAGTAGATCACAAGGCCGGCAGGGAAGTTTGCCAGCATGAACGTGAATATCAGCGGCATCCAGTTGAAGATCATCGCCTGCGTCGGATCGGGTGGCGCGGGGTTGAGCTTCATCTGAACCCACATCGTGATGCCCATGATGATGGGCCAGATTCCCAAGTGTAAGAAGGGTCCGATCAGCGGCAGCACCGTGGGGTCGAGCGGAATGAGCCCGAACAAATTGAACATGTTGGTCGGATCCTGCGCCGAAAGATCGTGGATCCAGCCGAAGAACGGCGCATGCCGCATCTCGATTGTGACGAACAAGACCTTGTAAAGTGAGAAAAACACCGGGATCTGGATCACGATCGGCAGGCAGCCGGCCAGCGGATTGATCTTTTCCCTCTTGTAGAGCTCCATCAATTCCTGCTGCTGCTTGGCCTTGTCGTTGCCATAACGCTCGCGCAAAGCCATCATTTGCGGCTGCACGGCCTTCATCTTCGCCATTGATGCGTATGACTTGTTGGCGAGCGGGAAGAAGACGATCTTGACCAGTACGGTAACCATCAGGATCGCGAGGCCGAAATTACCTAAGAGACGATAGAAGAAATCCATCACCAGGAACATCGGCTTGGTGATGAAATAAAACCAACCCCAATCGATCAGCAGATCGAAGTGGTTGAGGCCGAGCTCTTTGTTGTAGCCACCGATGCCGACGAGTGGAAAGTTAATGCCGACGATTGACACTTCCTTGGCGCCGGCGAACAGCCGTGCGTTGACGGAACTGGTTGCGCCCGGTGCGATTGTTTGTGCATCGAGTAAATAATCGGTCTGAAATGTCCTGACCGTGCCGAGCATGCTGGTCGAGAAACGCGCCTTCAAGCGCGCGCTTGTGTCCGGCAACAAGGTGGCGGCCCAATATTTGTCGGTGATGCCGAGCCAACCGTTGGTGACGTCCCAACTGACGGATTTTTTGTCCTCGATGTTTTTATAGGTGAATTCCTGCAGTCCGGACTCTCCGAGCACGCCGATGAGGCCTTCATGCAGAACATAATATCCGGCGGTTGGCGGAATTCCGTGCCGCGAGATCAAAGCGTATGGGAAAAGAGTGACCGGGCTACCGCTCTTGTTGCTGACGTCATCCTTGATCGTGAACAGATACTTGTCGTCGACCGAAATGGTGCGCCGGAATTCGAGTCCTTCGCCATTGTCGTAGGTCAAGGTCACCGGGCGGCCGACGCCGAGCCCTCCGGAGCCTACCTGTTTCCAAACGGTTTCGGCGGTCGGTAGCGTGACGTTCGTTCCAGCGGCGCCCGTCCAGCCAAACTCCGCGTAGAAAGGATCACCGGTACCCGAGGGGGATAGCAAAACGATCGGCGGAGATTTCGGGTCAGTCGTCTCGCGGAATTTGACCAGCGCGAGGTCGTCGACGCGCCCGCCTTTCAGGGCAATAGTGCCCTGCAGCGTGTCGGTCGCAATGGGTACACGAGGCGAGTTCGCCAGCGCCGCCCGACGATCCGTAGGTGTGGCAGTTGACGGTGCGGTTGCTTGGCCGGGCACTTGCGACTGTGCTTGCGGCTGCGCCGGCTTGGGCTGATCGGGCGCTGGCACGCTTTGCTTCTGCGCCTGCAGTTGTTCTTGGCGTGCCTTTTCCTGCGGGACGGCAAAGAAATATTGCCAGCCAAGCAGCACCAGTGCGGACAGCGCAATGGCAAGAATGGTGTTCTTGTTATCGGTCATTGAAATTCCGTTTGCCGCTATGCCCCGCGTGAACTCGCTGCAATGCGCCTTCGAAGTCCTGTGTCATGCGCTCGAACGGCAGGTTGAGCGCCGCCCGTCTTCCGACAAGCACATAATCATGTCCTGCGCGCACCCGTGTTGCGGCTCCGAGCCGCACAATTTCACGGAGGCGGCGGCGGACCCTGTTGCGCTCGACAGCATTCCCGACTCTTTTCGATACCGTGAAGCCGAACCGTGCCGGCCCCTGGTCGCGGCGATTGCGCGCCTGCAGCACGAATGCGGTTGACGGCGCCTTCATCCCGGACGCTGCAGCCAGGAAGTCCGCCCGTTGCCTCAATCGTTCCATGAAAGCAATGCGCGGCCTCTTTGCCGCTGTCAGGCGGACAACCGCTTGCGACCACGCCCCCGGCGCGCGGACAAGACCTTACGCCCGCCCTTGGTCGCCATACGTGCGCGGAAGCCGTGGCGGCGCTTACGTACGAGCTTGCTCGGTTGATAGGTCCGCTTCACGTTTGTTCTCCGCTGGCTGCGCCTTGGGGAAGGAGGGATTAACCCTCGATACGCCGTCAGACCCACTTAATCGCGCCGACGTGCGATTTTGCGCGGCTTATAAGGGAGGGCCTGTGGTCCGTCAATGTCGCGGTATCGGGGCCTCCGATGGGGTCAAATAGCGTCACAAGGTGGTGACACGCGTCCTGTTCGGCCAGGCGGTATAATTGGTTGGAAAGTTACAGAGTTATGGCGGAAACGCTCAGACCCGACATTTGCGTGATCGGCGGCGGTCCTGGCGGATTGTCCGTTGCCGCGGCTAGCACGGCCTTTGGCGTGCCGACAGTGCTCGTCGAGAGCCGCAAGATGGGCGGGGATAGTCTCAATGCCGGTTGCGTGCCGTCGAAAGCCTTGCTGGCGGCGGCAAGACGCGCCAAAGCGACACGGAGCGCAAAACTGTTCGGCGTCGAGGTGCGGGATACCGTCGTGAATTTTTCCGGCGTCCATCGACATGTCCACTCGGTCATCGCGGCAGTGGCGCCGGCCGATTCAGCCGAACGGTTCACCGGGCTTGGCGTTCGCGTCATTCACGCGCAAGCGAAGTTCAAGGACCGAAACACAGTTGTTGCCGGCGATATCGAGATCCGTGCCCGTCGCTTCGTGATAGCGACCGGGTCGAAACCGGCGCTGCCGGCAATTCCCGGCCTCGACAGTGGCCCCTACCTGACCAGCGAAAGCATCTTCGATCTTACAGAGAGGCCGGAGCATCTAATCATCATCGGCGCCGGGTCGACGGGTCTTGAATTGGCGCAGGGCTTCCGCCGCCTCGGAAGCTCCGTGACGGTCCTCGAAGCGGCGCAACCGCTCGGCAAAGACGATCCCGAATGCGCCGCTGTCGTCCTCACCCAGCTCGAGCACGAAGGCGTCGTTATCCGGAGCGGTGTGAAAGTTGTCGGCATTGCACATGCCGGACGGACGGTGACCGCGACAATCGAAAGCGGCGGGGCCGAGCAGACGATCACCGGCAGCCATCTCCTCGTTGCTGCCGGGCGCAGTCCATCAATCGCGGACCTCGATCTCGAAGCCGCGGGAATTCGTCACGAACGGTCGGGCATCGTCGTGAACAGAAAACTCAAGACCGGAAATCGTCGCATCTACGCGATCGGCGACTGCATTGCCGGCGCGCTTCACCTTACGCATGCCGCGAACTATCACGCCGGGTTGGTGATCCGGAACGCCTTATTCCGCCTGCCGGTGCGTGTTAACAATGATTGCATCCCTTGGGTCACTTTTACCGATCCGGAGCTTGCGCAGATTGGGCTTACAGAGGCGCGGGCGCGCCAGCAAGGCATCAAGATTCGCGTAACGCGTTGGCCTTATCATGACAATGACCGCGCGCAGGCAGAAGGCGCTCAACGCGGTCATATAAAAGTCATCACAACGGCAAAAGGTAAAATAGTGGGTGTCACGATTGTCGGCGTGCAGGCAGGCGAACTGATCGCTATGTGGGTTCTCGCGGTTGCACGAAATCTCAATATTCGCGACGTAACGGATCTTGTTTTGCCCTATCCGACGCTGTCAGAGGTTGGAAAACGCGCGGCGATTGACTATTTCACACCAAGTTTGACCGACGTCTGGGCGCGTCGCATCATCGCTTGGATGAAAATCTTCGGCTGAGGCGAAATTGGAATCGACCGATAAACCAGAAGGCATGATCGAGGCGGAGCCGGGAACGCGCAAGCCGCGCATCGGACTCTCCGGCAAGCTGCTTTTGCTGACGATCGTGTTTGTGATGGTGGCCGAAATTATGATTTACGTGCCGACGGTCGCAAATTTCCGGCTCAACTGGCTGAATGACAGGTTGGCTGCCGCGCATACGGCGGCGCTTGTCCTCGACGCGGCGCCGAGCGGCATGGTGCCGGAAAGCCTGGCGAATCAGATTCTCCGCAGTATCGGTGCGTATGCGGTGGCGATGAAAATGGGCAATCAACGGCGTTTGTTGGCTGCATCCAACATGCCCACGAGCATCGCCCAGGACATCGACATGCGGAACCTGACCTGGTGGAAGTCGATTGTCGACGCGTTTGATACCTTGCTGATGTGCAAGCCTGGCGACAACATCCGCGTGGTGGGCGCCGCGCCGATGGGCGGCGACTTCCTCGAGATCATTCTCGACGAAGTACCGATGTGCAAGGCGATGTGGACGTTCTCGGTGAATATCCTGCTCCTGTCGCTGGCGCTTTCCTGTATCACGGCGATGCTGGTGTTCCTTGCGCTGCACTATCTTTTCGTGCGCCCGATGTGGCGCATCACGCGCAACATGGTCGCCTTCCGGGCCGATCCCGAAAATCCGTCCCGCGTCATTTCCGAAAGCGGGCGTCGCGATGAAATCGGCACTGCTGAAGAGGAGCTCGGCGCCATGCAGCGCGAACTGGCCTCGATGCTGCATCAGCAGAGCCGGCTGGCCGCGCTCGGTCTCGCGGTGTCGAAGATCAATCATGATCTGCGCAACCTGCTTGCATCGGCGCAGCTATTTTCCGACCAGCTCTCCACTTCGCCTGACCCGAAAGTGCAACGCTTCGCGCCCAAGCTGATGCACGCGCTCGAGCGGGCAATCGCTTTCTGTCAAAGCACTCTTTCCTACGGTGGTGCGCAGGAGCCGCCTCCAGAGCGTCGGACGATCGACGTCGAGCCCTTGATCGAAGAAGTGCACGAAGCGCTTGGCCTTGGTCTTGATGTGCCGATCCGTTGGATCGTTGCCGTCGAACGCGGCCTGACAATGGAAGCCGATCACGATCAGCTGTTTCGCGTTCTGGTCAATATCGCGCGTAATGCGGTGCAGGCGCTGGAAGCGCGCGGCGCGCGCGACCCGGCGCGCGATCAGATTCGTATTACCGGACGGCGCGAAGGCAGCGTAGTCGTGATTGAAGTTTCCGATACCGGCCCCGGCGTGCCGGAAAAGGCGAGAACTCACTTGTTTCAGGCCTTCCAGGGATCGACGCGGGCCGGCGGAACGGGCCTCGGCCTCGCCATTGCCGCAGAGCTTGTGCGGGCGCATGGCGGCGAAATCCGCCTTGTGCCCGGCACGATTGGCGCCACCTTCAGCATCACGATCCCCGACCGGGCTGTCGATCTCGATACCAGGCGCGGTGAACGCGCGCGCGCCTGACGGAAGGTTCCGCCACTTGCGGTGTTCTCTCCTAGGGGCTCGCGCTAGTGAGGGACATCCGGCATGGCGCCACCCGTCAAAGTGCTTTCGATCGCGACTGCTGTGCCGCCGCATCAGCTCGACCAGCGTGCAGTGGCGGATGCTGCGCGTGAAGTTTATGCGCGCACGTTCACTCGCTTCCCGAGGCTTGCCGAGGTGTTCGTCAATGCGGGCATCGAGCGGCGATATTCGGTACGGCCGTTGGAGTGGCTAAGCAAGCCGCACGACTGGGCCGAGCGCACCGACGCCTACATTGAGGGTGCCAGCACGCTCTTCGTTCAGACCGCAAAGGCTGCGCTCGACCGTGCCGGCATCGCAGCACGCGACGTCGACGTCGTCGTGACGGTGTCCTCGACCGGCATCGCCACACCCGGACTTGAAGCGCGGGTTGCTACCGAACTGGGTTTGCGGCCGTCGGTGATGCGCGTGCCGGTCTTTGGGCGAGGTTGCGCCGGCGGTGCCTCCGGTCTCGCACTCGGTGCGCGCTTGGCACGTGCCGAGCCCGGCGAGGTGGTGCTGGTCGTCGTCATCGAGTTGTGCACGTTGATCTCGCGCCCCGACCGCATGACAAAAGCCGATGTGATTTCTTCAGCCTTGTTCGGCGATGGAGCAGCGGCGGTGATTTTGCGGGCCCAATCCAGGCAAGGGCGTGCGCGTGTTGGAGCGGTCGCCGAGCACACCTGGCCGCGCACGCTCGATATTATGGGCTGGGTGATCGATCCCGTAGGTCTTCGCGTCATGCTCTCGCGGTCGCTGCCGCGATTTGTCGAGCAGCGAATGGCGGCACCGGTGCGGCGCTTCATCAAGTCGGCACGTCTGCAGGCGCCGCAACTCATCTGTCATCCGGGCGGCGCAAAGGTGCTCGATGCCATCGAGGCGGCGCTCGAATTGCAGAAGGGGACGTTACGTGACGAGCGGGAGATTCTCCGCAACCACGGAAATATGTCGGCGCCCACGGTTCTTTTCGTTCTCGAACGCGCTTTGCAGCGCGGCCTGCGCGGGCCCGTCGTGCTTTCCGCGCTGGGTCCCGGCTTCACCGCGAATTTTCTGGCGCTCGAGGCCTTCTATGGGTGAGGGCGCGTGGCTCGTGGCATTCCTGGTCGCGCAACGGCTAGTTGAACTTTGCTTTGCGCAACTCAATACGAGGCGACTGCGCGAGATGGGCGGCATCGAATTCGGCGCGGCGCATTACCCTTTCATCGTGATTTTGCATGCGGCCTGGATTGTCGGCCTGCTCATCCTCGGGCATGACCGCGTCATTGATCCGTTCTGGCTGTCGGTATTCATCGTGCTGCAGATCGGGCGGCTGTGGGTCATCGCCAGTCTCGGTCGCCGCTGGACCACGCGTGTCATCGTGCTGCCAGGTGCGGCGACCATCGCGCGAGGGCCGTATCGCTGGCTTCGGCATCCAAACTACTTGATCGTCGCGCTGGAGGTTGCCGTGGTTCCGCTGGCCCTTGGACTGCCGGTCTTCGCGTACATCTTTTCAGCTGCAAACGCGGCGCTGCTCGCCTATCGAATCCGCATCGAAAATGAGGCTCAGGCCTGGGCCGCGCAGCCGACGTGACAGTTCGCGCCGCAACTCTTGCCAATACGCGGTCAAGACGATAGCTATGCCCCGTCCCGCGGGCCGATTTCCGGCAGCGGAATCAAGCGCCCGTAGCTCAGCTGGATAGAGCACCAGACTACGAATCTGGGGGTCAGGAGTTCGAATCTCTTCGGGCGCGCCATTTTAGGTTTTGATTTTGCGAACTTGGCGGCCAAACGCCAGATAGGTTCATTTGGCGGCTCCCGGGGCGCGAGATTCCAGGCCCGCGGATGTCCGCTTTTGGACAATAGCGGACAAAGTCGAATTTTAGCCCGGGACCGTTTATCGCTTGTGACCCAACGGACATCCAAAAAAGACGTGGACACTGGTCCACGGCGGTTCCGAACTCGGTAAAACCGGATAAGTGTTAGAGAGTTCTTGTCGCATCAGTGATTCTGCCTTTCTTGCAGCTTGGAATCATGCGCGGGCGAACTTGCTCTGCACTGAGTTTCCTTCTGTTACTTTCTGCGCAATCCCGCGCCGAAACAGCGTGCGTTGATTTTGCGCTGCTAAAGGACTCGACCGTAAGCATCACTCGATATTTCGACGACGCGGAGCGCACTGCGCATACCGATCTGACGGGCATACAGGGTACCGGTTGGTTTCAGTCTCCGACCACTATTGTCACTGTCGGGCACGTGGCCAATGCGATGGGACTCTCGACCCAAGTCTGGAAGCCCCTCAATATTAAAGACGGTACCGACGGTAAGTTGATATCTGCTCGCATCCAGCGCTGGGTAGGCGGCGGCGCAGAAAAATTGGTTGTGCTCGAATTGCAAGCAGCCTTTCCCGCTGCCCGGAGCGTTGCAATTCGGACGGCACCACTTGCACCGGAAGATCGTCTCGTAACACTCGCTTACCTAAATCAAGACCCACGCTTTGTGAGGGGTCGGTTCGTGCAATATGGGACCGAGGGCAAGCTCGCAGGCACAGCCCTCCTGGAAATGTACGAAGGAGATAATCGCCTTGCTATCGACCACGGCGCTTCAGGAGCACCGGTGTTTGATTGCGAGGGTCGGGTTGCAGTGGTCATTAGCAACGTGATCGCGCAAATTTTTCAGACGCCATTTGGCGTATTGCGGACTTCGACGGCATGGGGATCACCCAATGTCGTCTCGGTGCCGGTTCAACAGCTGATGGAATTCTCCGAAGCGCAGTGAGGAAGTCCCGGGCCGAAAGGAGCGGATGTAAAGCGGGCGCCCATCGCTGGGCGCCCGCATCACGCGCAAGCATCCGAGTTACTGGCTCGGGTGCGTCGGTGCCTTCTTGAGCTGTTCCATGACCTGATCCAGGTTGTAGCTCGCCGGATCCTGAAGGGGCGGGAACTGTTTGTAGGTCTCGAGCTCCTTGAGCCACAGGGCTTGGCCCAAGGGCAGCAGGTTCCAGTCGTAGATGTAGCCCGTGACCGGCCCGGCGAGCGCGCCACTGAACCAGAAATTCGCCTTTTTCTCCGTGCCCCACGACGTCTCGAATGGATCGCGCCTGAGGTTTACGACGCCGGCTGCGAACTGAGTCTGGACTCCTGGCAAGAGGAAGCCCGTCGCATTTTCGGGCGCGATCGCGAAATACATCTTCCAGTTCTTGTAGCGCACTGCCGACGGGTGCGCGCTGGAATAGTAGAAGAAGGTATCGCGCGCCGACTTCGCCGAACGTCCCGAGAGATATTCGGTCTGGTCGATGCCATCGAGCGTCGTCCTCACGATGCCGGGATACTGGCCGGCCTCGATCCGCTTCTTCAGTGCGTCGCCCTTCGGGCCGCCGGCTATATTGACAAGAGTGGGCAGCCAATCGAGCGATGCGAATATGTCGTTCTTGACAGTGCCGGGCCTGATGACGCCTGGCCAGCGAATCACCATCGGCGCGCGCATGCCGCCTTCCCAGGTGGTCATCTTTGAGCCCTTGAACGGGGTTGTGCCGCCGTCCGGGAAGGTGAACGTCTCGGCGCCGTTGTCGGTCGTGAACACGACGATGGTGTTGTTGGTCTGGCCCATTTGCTCGATTTTCTGAAGGACGAGGCCGATATTGTCGTCCATCTGCTTCATGCCGGCTTCGTTGACGCCCCAGTCCTTGCCGCCGGGCTCACCAACCATCGCCATGTACTTGTCTGACAGCACGGTCGTGACGTGCATCCGCGCCGGGTTATACCAGACGAAGAACGGCTTGTTGGTGCGGCGAGGATCGTTGCGGTCGAGGAAGTCGACGACCTTGGCGGAGATTTCCTCGTCCACGGTCTTCGACCGCTCCAAAGTCAGTGGGCCCTGGTCTTGGCAGGTCTGGTTCTTCGACGAGCCATCGGAAGATTTGCACCAGAGCACCGGGCGGGGCGGGGTCAGGCACGGCGTGGTCCTGGGATCCACGGCGTCCGGGACCTCGGCTAGGCCAGGGACCGGCGTGTTTCTGCACACTGGAGCGACGGTCTGCTGCGTTGGAGTTTTGTTGATGTCGGGGAAGCTCACCCCTTGCATCGCATCCAGGTGATATAAATAGCCCCAGAATTCTTGGAAGCCGTGCGCGGTCGGCAGGGCGTCGGTGTGGTCGCCCAAGTGGTTCTTGCCGAACTCGCCGGTATTGTAGCCGAGATCGATCAGGAACTTGGCGACCGCCGGCGTGCCGGGCCGCAGGTAGGACGGGCTGCCGGGCAGCTGCGGCGGGATCATGCCCGTGCGCAACGGGTTCATGCCGGTGAAGAAGGCGTTGCGCCCGGCCGTGCAGCTCTGCTCAGCGTAGTAGTCGGTGAACTTCGCGCCTTCTTGCCCGATCTTGTCGATGTTTGGCGTCTCGCCGACCATCAGTCCTTGGTGGTAGATGCTCGGCTGCATCCAGCCGATGTCGTCGCCCATGATGAAGAGGATGTTGGGCTTCTGCTGCTGTTGTTGTTGCGCAGTTGCCGGTGCGCTCGCGACGAACACAGAAGCAAATACTGCAAACAGAGCGAGCAACAAGTCTCGGGTGAACTTCATGCTCAATCTCCCGGAGTTTTTTGAAGACGATGTAATTTAGCGCGCAATGCCAGCTGCGTTCGATTGGGCTAAAGTCCACCAATTCAAGTTTTTGAATGTTTCAATACGCAAATAGCGGTGCCGCTGGTCGGCACTTTGTTCCGTCGGCCGCGCAATGGACAGACCGCATGGTGGGAGTCTATTGCCCTAAAGGGCAATTACTCCCTGCAAATTCATAAGCCACAGTTCGAGTTCAACTGCTTCCGCCGGTCCTCCCGGTGAATGGCCCACCGGTCAGACTCCATCGGAATTTTCACGAACAACATTCGGGGCGACGAACAATGCAGCACAAAATTGTCGACGCAATTAAGCGATACGGGAGTGCGGCCTTGCTTGCGGTGGCTGTCCTGTCGATCCCGCTAAGCCCGGCCCACGCTCAGGCTCAAAGGCCAAACTTCGTCGTCATCATGGGTGACGACATCGGGATGTGGAACATCGGGGCCTATCACCGCGGCCTGATGGCGGGGCGTACGCCAAACCTCGACCAGCTCGCGGCCGAAGGCATGACGTTTACTGATTACTACGCGGAAGCGAGCTGCACCGCAGGACGTGCAAACTTTATTACCGGCGAGCTTCCGATCCGCACCGGGATGACAACGGTTGGTCAGGCCGGCGCACCCATCGGTCTGCCGGCTGAGGCGGTGACGATCGCCACGGCACTCAAGGGAATGGGCTACGCAACCGGTCAGTTCGGCAAGAACCACCTTGGCGACAAAAACGAGTTTCTGCCGACGGTTCACGGGTTCGATGAATTCTTCGGATATCTCTATCACTTGGATGCAATGGAAGACCCCTGTCATCCAAACTACCCGCAGGAGCTGAGAGCGCAGGTCGGTCCTCGCAACATGCTCCACTCATACGCGACCAACGTGGACGATACGACTGTCGACCCACGCTGGGGCAAAGTTGGAAAGCAGAAGATTGAGGATGCAGGCGAACTGTGTCCAAAACGTATGGAAACCGTCGATGACGAGATCCGCGACCTCGCGTTGAAATTTCTCGACAAGGCCAGGGCAGACAACAAGCCGTTCTTCCTGTGGCTCAATCCGACGCGCATGCACATCGTTACGCACCTGTCGCCGAAATATCAGGCCTTGCGCAACTCAAAAAATGGCTGGTCCATTCACGAGGCCGGAATGGCGCAGCTCGACGATGACGTTGGGCTCGTGCTGAAAAAACTGAAGGACATGGGCGTCGACAACAACACCATCGTAGTGTTCACAACCGACAACGGCACCGAGGTCTTCACTTGGCCGGACGGCGGACAGACACCGTTCGCGCAGAGCAAAGGCACGGTCATGGAAGGTGGCTTCCGCGTGCCGGCAATCATACGCTGGCCAGGCAGAGTACCGGCCGGCAAGGTCGAGAACGGCCTCATCTCCGGACTCGACTGGTTCCCAACCTTCCTCGCAGCTGCCGGCAACCCGAATATTACCGAAGAGCTGAAAAAGGGTAAGCAGATCGGTGACCGGACCTACAAGGTTCATCTCGATGGCTATAATCAGATGGACTTGATTACCGGCAAGGGGCCATCAAACCGCCACGAGATCTTTTACTTCGGCGAAAGTACGTTGGGAGCCGTGCGCATCGACGACTACAAGTATCGTTTCATTGACCAACCTCACGGCTGGCTAGGTGAAAAAGCCAAAGTTGATGTGCCACATCTGACCAACCTTCGCCTTGATCCCTTCGAGCGCACAGGCTGGCCGGAGAGCGGAACTAAGGGCGGAGCGCAGCAGTACTTTGACTGGTTCAAGTATGAGTTCTGGCGCTTCGTCTTTGTCCAGCAGCAGGTCGAGAAACTCGCCATGACTGCGATCGAGTTCCCGCCGATGCAGAAAGGCGCAAGTTTCAATCTCGATGCAGTGAAGGAGCAAATCGCGGCGGCAAGAGCGGCGATTGCAAAATAAGCTCACGCAGTATTATGGCTATGCACGTGACGGGCGACCCTTTCATAGGGCCGCCCGTCTTTTGTTCCTCTCTAATAGGCTTCGCGCGATATCAGCTTCACCCGCCTAAGCGGTCACCACACATCCAGCGGACGATCGCGGCATCGAGATGATCGAACGCCCGGAAAAGGCCGTTGATGAACCCAACACTGCTCAAGCGCGCGTACATGTCGGTGCCGAGACCGATTGGATTGCCTTCTTGATCGCGTCGATCAGATCATTTGCCCGAAATGGCTTTTGCAGGAATGCGATGGGCTCCAAGGCCGATGCTTGGATTTTGATCGCGGCGTCGTCGAGGCCGCTCATGAAAATAATCGGCCATTTCAGGCCGTCCGCACACAACTGATGGGCTAATTCCACGCCGGTGATATCGCCGAGATTGATATCGATGACGAGGCAGCAAGCTTTGCAGGTCGAGGCGCAGGTGAGAAACGTCTCGGCTGAATCATATGTTTCCGCGCGATATCCAACTGCATCCAGCAAAGTTGCAAGTGATGCGCGCATTTCAGGGTCGTCGTCGACGACGGCCACGATCTTCTGCGAATCTGACATTTATTCATCCGTAAAATTGGCGCAGCCCGTTGGCTGGCTCCGAGCGAGGAGCCGTGTGGCCATGTGACTGAAAGATTTTTTGTGCCGATATTCGGCCGCTGGGCAAAGCAAATACGCACGATGCTCGCCGGCGTCTTGTGAATTTATGCCAATAGTTTGTCCGCAGGAGCCAACAGCGTGCGTTTGAGCCAGATGCGGTCGTTCAAGCCGGCCGCGACCGCTCCGAGCGCAACACTTGACGAGGCGTTTTGCCTGTCCATCGTCGAAAGGCATGCGAAAAGGAGCCGACCTCACGATAGCCCAGCAGCCAGGCAACTTCCGAAACGCCCATGTCGCCCTCTACCAGGTAACGACTCGCGAGATTGGATCGCAGATTCTCCAGCAGTTCGGAAAACGTAAGTCCTTCCGACGAGAGTCGCCGCGCAAACGTTCGCTGGCTCAGTCCGAGCTGCCGCGCGACATCTGTTGCTGTTGCCTTTCCGTGCGGCAGTAACGGCGCAATTGCATTTTCAACAGCTGACTGGAACGAGCCGCGCTTTCTGTTCCGGTGGGCGAGAGCTTCATCGCAATATGAAATCAGCAGGTTATTGAGATATGGATCGGCGCTGACAATCCGGGAGTTCCTGATGCTCACCGGAAATACGATGTCGTCGACCGGCGCGGCGAACTCGATGTTGTCGCCAAAAAGTTCAGCCAGCTCCGCCTTCGTCGTCCTGTGGTGGACAAGCCGGACGCGCTCGGGCACGACACGAAATCCCGTCAGCTGACGGCAGGTGCGTATCAGGGCGGTAATCCAGAACTCGATCTGGTGCCGGTCCTGGTGGCGGCTCACGCCGACGTAGTCAAATGAGAGCCCGACATATTTTCCGTTGTCGATGCAAGTTTGCGATACGCCCTCATTGACGATTGTGCTGTAACGCACCGCGCGTTGCAGGGCGTCGATCAATAGTTCCGAGGATGCGAGCACGTAATAGAGCAGCCCGATTTCACGAAGGTCGCATTCCTGCGCCAGATGAAATCCGATAAAATCATCATCCATAGCTGACGCGACGAGGTTCAAGAACTTGATCTGGTCACGCACCTTGATCGGCGCGCGTTGATTCTCGATCTGCGCGCGCGTAAGGCCCGCCTCTTGCAACTGGACTTCGAGGTCGATCCCGGCGGCACGCGCGTGCTCGTAGGCCAGCCGGCTCATGCCTCCGCTGGCAACCGGAAGGCGCTCGATGCCTTTTCTCGCGGAGTCCTCTCTTTTCGACATCGGGTACCTGCGTCTCCGCAATCCAGTCGACCGATTTTAGTGGCAGAACCGGGATAGCTTACCTCGCTTGGGGCATGCGTATCATTGACCTTTGGGGACGGGGGTGTGGTCCGCATGGCGTTTGCGCGTTTGCAAAGGTGAGATTCTGAAACCCGCTCGCACAGCGAGCGGAGGCGTTTCCCCAAAGGGCAATATCGTTCCTCTCAATTCCTGGAGGAAAATTGGACTGGCTGATCAGCCAGTACTTTGGAGACCAACAATGCGTCAGTGCTTTCACAGGCGCGCGGTATTAAAAGCGCTTTTCACGTCCGTTGCCAGCACGATCATTCTTTCGAAATCAAGGGCGCTGGCGCAGGGTGACCCGCTTCCGTCGTGGAGAGACGGCAAGGCCAAGCAGTCGATCCTGGATTTCGTTGCGACGGTGACGCGCGAGGGTTCGCCCGGTTTTGTTCCGGTGTCGCAGCGCGTGGCGACCTTCGATAATGACGGCACATTGTGGTGCGAGCAACCGATGTACGTTCAGGTTGCCTTCGCGCTTGATCAGGTGAAAGCGCGCGCGAGCGAGCACCCTGAGTGGAAGAAGAAGCAGCCCTTCAAGGCGGTTCTTGATGGTGACATGAAGGCGCTTGCCGCAACAGGTGAGCGTGGCCTGGTTGAGATAATCATGGCGACGCATGCCGACATGAGTACCGATGATTTCGAGCGTGTCGTCATGGATTGGCTTTCGAAGGCGCGCCAGCCACGATTCAAGCGTCCGTATACCGATTGTGTGTACAAACCGATGCTCGAATTGATGACCTATCTGCGGGCGAATGGTTTTAGAACCTACATCGTGTCGGGTGGCGGCATCGAATTCATGCGGCCGTGGACGGAGCGAGTCTATGGCATACCGCCGGCGCAGGTTGTGGGCTCGAGCATCAAGACAAGGTTCATGCTGCGCAGGGACATTCCGATACTGCTTCGCCTACCGAAGACCAACTTCGTCGATGACGGGCCGGGCAAGCCTGTCGGCATCAACGAGCATATCGGTCAGCGTCCGATCGCCGCGTTCGGCAATTCGGACGGCGATCTTCAGATGCTGCAATGGACCACCAAGGGCGCGGCCACGCCATGCTTTGCGCTCATCGTGCATCATACCGATGGCGAGCGCGAATATGCCTACGATCGGCAATCTCATGTCGGCCGGCTCGACAAGGCGCTGGATGCGGCCAAGATAAACAATTGGACCGTGGTCAGCATGAAAGACGACTGGGCGCGGATTTTTCCGTTCGAATGAGCCGCTTGATGGGATTTGAGTAAACCCATGAAGCGGTCGCGAAACCGAGCTGATGCCACTCCCAGGGGGTCGAAAGCGAAGATTGCGCTCGCCGTGCTGGGGGTCGCGGTCCTCATCTATGGATTGACCGCCTATGTTTTGCTGCCGCGGGCATGGACGCACTACGAGCATCAAAAAGGACTCGCTGGACTTACGATGGTGACCCACACATCGCAGGGCATTCCGGGTGATCCGATCAACGTAGGTCTGGTCGGGACGCGCAAGGACGTGCTCTGCGTCATGCACGCGGCCGGCTGGTACCCCGCCGATCCGATCACCTTCCGCTCAAGCGTCGAGATCGTCGGCAGCGTCGTTCTGCGCAGGCCATATGATGATGCGCCGGTTAGCGATCTTTATTACGACGGCAGACGGCAGGATCTCGCCTTCGAAAAGCCTGTCGGCGAAAGCGCGGACCGGCGCCACCACGTCCGGTTTTGGGAGGTCTTGAAGCAGGGCGATGAAAATCGCCCGGTATGGCTTGGCTCGGCAACGTTTGATCGTGACGTGGGACTCAGCCGCTACACCGGGCAGGTCACGCATCACATCGGTCCAAATGTCGACGCCGAGCGCGACGGGCTCACGAACGACCTCAAGAATTCCAAGGTCGTTGAAGCGGTCTACGAGGTCTCCGGCGTTGGGCCGACCTTCATGGGCCGGAACGGGGAGGGCGACCGGTACTTTACTGACGGTGAGGTCAAGATCTCCCGTCTGGTCCCTGGCTGTGACCGGAAGGTTGAAACGGCTATCGAATTGAAGAATCCGCCTTTGGTCGATCTCAAAAACGAAACGTGGAAGGCGCTTGCCGCCTTATTGGGGAAGGGAGCGGCAGCCAATTGAATATTGGCATACGCTCTGACTGACGTGATCGAGGTGCTGCCAGGAGAGACAACATGAAAACAGTTCTTGTTTCGATTGGACTATGCCTTGCCGCGACGGCAGTGCATTCAATGCCGCTCTCGCTCTTGAATGCGAATGTGGCTCAGCCCGTGATCGCGGTCTCCGATCAATGCGGTGATCGCTGCGGATCGTCCCGTTCGTATGTGAGGGATCGACGCACGGTCATGGCCGGCTATAGCGGCGGCTACGTTCTCGTGCGCGATCCGCTTATCCAGCGACGTCCTTACTGCCCATTCGGATCGTACGTCGCCTGCATAATGTCCGGCACTTATTGCATCGATCTCTGCCACTGAGAGTCGCGCAAGACCTAAAAGTCCGGCTGAAGAATGCTCTCCATGCTGTTGCCGATGTCCGCGGGTATGTACGCGCCACCGACATCGGAATCGATCGTCTGAATGGAATTCCACGGCTGACCGCTGGGGGCGTTGCCGCCGACATTTGCCCAGTTCTGATAGCGGGCAAAAGCCTCCGGCGTTCCCACGTAGGCACAATTGCAGCGGGCGGCGTCGGCATAGACGTAGTAAAGCTTCCCGTCTTTTCGTCGCGTCACGAGTTTATCCGGTGGCAATGACCGGAGAATTGCCGCCTTTTCCGGCGTGGTCGCGTACTTCACGACAAAACCTGCCTGGGTGAAGAGATTGTCCGGAATCACGGTTGTCTGTTGCTGGGCGTTCGCCGGCGAAAGAATGCAGGCCAGCAGTGAAAATCCTAGCGCGATGCGGCAGATCGACATTATGAGCCCCCTACGACGGCGCGCTGGACACTAGTTGTCGGGCGGCGGCGGCATTGCACCGAGCCCCGGCGGCGGTCCCGGATCCTGCGACTGGAGCGGCAGCAACCCCTGCGAACTTCCCGAAAACGGCGCAAAAAGTGGTGGTCGTTGCCCGGAGTTTGGCGCGCTTCCCGCAGGGTTGGGGATGCATTCGCCGCCAACGCCGCTTATCGTCGCCAGGCATTGCTGCTGGGTGTAGAAGTTGCATTGCGTCGTGCCGTCATTGTCCATGATGGCGCACCAGGGCGGATTCTGCGCGTAGGTTGCGTCCGCAATCGACAGAACCGCTGCGCAGAAAATGACCGTCGTTGCGAATGATCTCTGCATCGCCGCTCCAGATATGTCTGGCATTTTCATCCTGAGCCGAACGGCCGATTTAAGCTATTTCCCTTTGGGGCAATTGGACCGGAGGCCCGTTTTCGGGACAATGGCCTCAAGGTGCCGAATTTTTGTGGGCAGCGCGCGGCACTGACGAAATCATGTATGCTGTACTGGGTTGCTGCCGCAGGTTGTAACACTCTTTTTCTCGGGGGCTAGCATGAGAAAAGCCGGCGCGTTGGTCTTTACCGCATTTTTCGGTCTGCTCGCGAATGCGGCTTTGGCAGACGATGTACCGAAGCTGGATTTCAACAAGAGCTGCCGTACCGATGTTGCGGCCTATCCGGGCGGCGGCGGCAACAAGGCGTGCATTACAGATGAACAGCGGGCTCGGAAGACGCTCGTCAGTCAGTGGAAGCGCTTCTCGCCGCAGAGCCGGACACGCTGCACGAGTATGGTCACCGACATGGTTGGATCGCAAAGTTACGTCGAACTGTTGACCTGTCTTCAAATGGCGAGGGACGTCCAAAGCCTTCCCAAACAATGAAGATCTGACAGGCCGTCATTGTTTGTCTGCATAGGCCTCGGAGTGTGGCGTGGCCTCCAAGCGAAACAAGTCGTCAAAAGCGAGCCAGCCGCCGGACGACGCACAGCCTGCGGCGTTTGACCAGACCCAAAAGCGTTTTGCGTCGTTGCTTCGGATCGTGGCGACGAGTCTCGCCGCAGGATTTGTCGTCGTTCTGTCATTCGGCCTGTTCGCGCCGAGGTGGCCAATCTTCCAAAGCTCGCAGCAAGCAGGGCAGCCTGCGGCGGAATTCGTCGGCAGCGAAACGTGCTCAGGATGTCATCGGGTTCAGGCCGCGTTGTGGCGCGACTCGCAGCACAAGCACGCCATGGATCACGCTACCGAGAAATCGGTGCTCGGCAACTTCAGCGACACGACTTTCGACTATGCCGGCGTCCGCTCGCGCTTCTTCCGCAGCGACGGCAAGTATTTTGTGGAGACGGACGGACCGGACGGAAAGCTTGCCACCTTCCAAGTAAAGTACACTTTCGGCGTCGATCCCCTGCAGCAATATCTGATCGAGTTTCCGGACGGGCGCGTGCAGGCGCTTTCGATTGCCTGGGATGCCCGTTCAAAAGGAAAAGGCGGACAGCGCTGGTTTCATCTCTACCCCAATGAAAATATCCGCCACGACGACGTGCTGCATTGGACGAAACTCAATCAGAACTGGAACTTCATGTGCGCGGAGTGTCATTCAACCGGACTACGGAAGAACTACGACGCCGAGCGCGACCGCTACGCAACGACGTGGTCTGAAATCAGCGTTGGCTGCGAGGCCTGTCATGGGCAAGGGTCCAATCACATCGCTTGGGCTCGCGCGCAACAGAGCTGGTGGCCATTCGGCCGGCAAGAGGATCGCAGCAAAGGCTTGCTCGCTCGCCTGGATGAGCGCGCAGGGGTCATATGGACGCAAGATCCGGCCAGCGGAAACGTTCGGCGCAATCTTCCAGTCAATCTTCTACGGACGGAAGTTGAAGCCTGCGGCCGCTGCCACGCGCGCCGCAGCGAGTTGTCCGAGAAATGGACGCCGGGGCACTGGCTTCAGGAAACGCACGCGATTGCTGCGCCGCTCGCAAGAGATGTCTACTGGCCTGACGGCCAAATGCGGGACGTCGCCGAGGCCTATAACTACGTCCCGTTCAAGCAGAGCAAGATGTTTGCAGCAGGGGTGACCTGCAGCAACTGCCACGACCCTCACAGCGGCAAGCAGAGAATTGCCGGCGATGGTCTCTGTCTCCAGTGCCACGCGCCCGAGGTCTACGCCGGGGCAAAGCACAGCCATCACCAGCAAACCGATGCAGCGCCAAATTGCGTTTCGTGCCACATGCCGGCGCGCACATACATGGTGGTCGACTCCCGCCACGATCACAGCCTGCGGGTTCCGCGGCCGGATTTGTCCGTGAAGAACGGGACGCCAAACGCCTGCGACGATTGTCATACCGATAAACCGGCACGATGGGCTGCGGATGCGGTCGACCGCTGGTTCGGACCGGATCGCAAAGGGTTTCAGACTTATACGGATGCCTTCGCGGCCGCTTCGGCCAATCGCACTGATGTCCGGCAGCTACTCGCTTCCGTCGCCGGTGACCCGAATGTTCCCAACGTTGCGCGCGCGAATGCGCTCGTCGAGCTCGGACCTTATATTTCACCGGCTAATGCGGATCTGGCGCGCCGCGGCCTGGCCGACTCCGACCCGACGATCCGGATCGCTGCGACGGACATGCTTGCGGCTGTGCCGGCGACGCAGGTCTGGCCATTGGTTGCGCCACTTTTGTCCGATCCGGTTCTCGGCGTCCGCATTCGGGCTGCCAGTCTGCTTGCAACCGTGCCGACTGAACGTCAGCCGCCGGCTGATCGGGAGCGCTTTGATAAGGCTGCGGGTGAGTTTGTCGCCGCGCTCAAATTCAACGCAGACCGTCCAGAAGACCGATCGACGCTGGCGAATTTTTATGCCCGGCAAGGCCGCCCTGCGGAGGCCGAGGTTGAATACAAGGCGGCCCTCCGGTTGAGCCCACAATACACGGTGGCGGCCATCAATCTCGCGGACTTGTATCGGCAGCTGAACCGTGACGGGGATGGAGAAAGCACCCTTCGGTTGGCTCTAGCCAGTTCGCCTCAGGATGCCGGACTACACCACGCTCTCGGGCTGACGCTCAACCGCTTGAAGCGAACCGGCGACTCGCTTGCTGAGCTTGGCCGGGCCGCCGAACTTGATTCCGGCCGCCCCCGATATGCTTACGTCTATGCCGTCGGCCTCCACTCGGCGGGACGTGCGGGTGATGCAATCGCAATCCTAAAGGCTAATCTGGACAAGCATCCGACGGATCGCGACACGCTGCTCGCGCTTGTCACATTCAATCGCGACAATGGAAACATCGCATCGGCTTTGGAGTATGCGGAGCGCCTGGCTCAGCTTGCCCCGGCCGATAGGCAGGTTTCAGAGTTGATCGACGCTCTCAAGCGCCAACTGAAACCCGCGCCCCAATAGAAAGACGAAGCGGAAGCATTTCCTTCTGTGGGCGGACGTGCGACATGCGGCGCGCCGTTTCACACCCAGGGAGGGCTGGCCATCGATTCAAAGGGATGCCGCCCTCGGCCGCTTGACGGGGGAAACTGCGGCGGAGCAAATACAGCGTTGATGCGGCGGTTCGCTGCCCTCGGGCAGCACGCCAGCTTTCTCCCAAGGCGCCGGTAGCTCAGCTGGATAGAGCACCAGACTTCGAATCTGGGGGTCAGGGGTTCGAATCCCTTCCGGCGCGCCATTAAATACCTGATACGAGCAACCTTTCTGATGCGATGCTCCATCGTGCTTCCACGTTGCGCTCGCGTGGAAGCAATATGGAAGCAACGGCGCCTTCAACTTACGTCTGTTCCTCAACGCGGCAGCTAGCGTGCGCCGCGTTGCCAACTCGTCTGCCAGCTTCCCATCGACCCCGGCATCGTACAGGACCCGATACGTGCGATCGTACAAGGCCTCATATTGGTCGTTCCAAACATTTGTCATACCCCCGCTGCGCTGTGACCCCCGGGGGAGCATGGACCGGCCCCGACCCCTCCCACCCGCGCGAAGAGGGCGCTGAAAATATCTAGACCCCAAAAACCCTTCTTTACTTTTTGTTAGTAGCCACAGCACGGTGTTCGCGGATTGGTCAGCAGTAGCAACGGTGACAAGGTAAGACCGTCAAATTGATGACCCCCGAAAAATGTGCAGTGCACTAGCTCATGTCCGCTCAGGCCCAATAGCGGACTCATGCAGCGCAGCAAATTGACGCTATTCGATCACCTCGTCGGCGCTGGTGATGAGCGTCTGCGGAAAGGTGAGGCCGAATGCTTTTGCTGTCTTGAGATTTAGGACCAGCTTGAACTTCGTTGGCTGTTCGACAGGGAGATCAGCAGGTTTTGCGCCCTTCAGTATTTTGTCTACATAACCCGCGGCGCGTCGGAAGAAATCTGGAAAGTCCTGCCCATACGACATTAAATATCCGTGTGGGACTTCTTCGCTAATGTAACATATCGCCGGTAGGCGGTGTGCCAGGGCCGATGCCCCGATGCGCGCGCGTTGATTAAATAGCAGTGCTCCCACTGTTAACGCGAAGCCGTTCGCTCGATCCGCGACTATTTTTGCAAACACGGGTTCGACGTCATCCGGGCCTGATATTTCAACTGGCCACAACGAAATTCCCAAGTCTCGCGCCGCTTTCTCGTAGCTCCTAGTTACAGGTTCTTTGGCCGGATAAGTTGCATCGACGACGAGAGCAAGACGAGAAAGGTTCGGCACCGCCTCCTTCAACAATGCCAAATGTTTTCCACTTAGGTCGACTGCCATCAGCGAGAGACCCGTCGCATTCCCGCCCGGGTGCGCCAGACTTTCAACAAGCCCGGCGCCAAACGGGTCCGCTACAAGAACAAACACGATTGGAATGGTACGAGTGAGTTTTTTGACGTCGATAGCACCGCGGGTTGTCACCGCGATTATTACGTCTGGCTTCAGGTCAACCAATTCCTGCGCGAATGCTCGGAAGCGATCTGGATTTTCGGCAGGAAAGCGATGCTCTAAATGAATGTTCTTCCCTTCAGTATAGCCGAGATCATTGAACGCCTTCTGCAACGGGCTGAGATAAACATCTTCTTCCTCGGCGCTGCCTGCGTGCCAGAGCACCCCAACGACGGGAACTTTAGTTGTTAATTGCTGCGCGCGTGCAGTAAGCGGCCACGCGCCCGCTGATCCAGCCATTCCCACAATGAAATCGCGTCGTCGCATTGCCTCCCCCAAGGCTCGGGACCACGCCGCTAGAACACTCTCGATTACAGCAGGGATTTGCGACCGACGAAATGGGTTCAGGGAGCAGTTTGCACGGCAGCAATCCTGAGCTGCTTATGTCTGCTTTGGGCCAATAGCGGACTCATGCAGTGCAGCAAAACGATCGCTACTCGATCAGCTCATCGGCTCGCGCCAGA
>ARCol0yngRDRAFT_1000017_pt1 | contig 31279 bp, 24 predicted proteins | sample AraColrhizospDNA_FD_9197 | JGI IMG/M metagenome (IMG submission 9197) | reverse complement strand
TGGCGGCGGCCGCCGGTCTCCTGTGGCATTTTTCCAAGGACCTGCCGGACTATTCGCAGCTGCAGGATTACGAGCCGCCGGTGATGACGCGGGTGCATGCCGCCGATGGCTCGCTGGTCGCAGAATACGCGCGCGAGCGGCGGCTCTACATCCCCATTCAGGCGGTCCCCAAGATGGTGATCAATGCGTTTCTCGCCGCGGAGGACAAAAATTTCTACGAGCACGGCGGGCTGGATTTCACCGGTATCGCGCGCGCGGGGGTCAACTACCTGCAGAACTACGGATCGAGCCGGCGGCCGCAGGGTGCTTCGACGATCACGCAGCAGGTTGCCAAGAACTTCCTGCTGACCAACGAGCTCTCCATCGCGCGGAAGCTCAAGGAAGCGCTGCTGGCGCTCAAGATCGAGCGCACCTACAGCAAGGACAAAATCCTGGAGCTCTATCTGAACGAGATTTATCTCGGCCTTGGTGCTTATGGCATCGCGGCTGCTTCGCTCACCTACTTCGACAAAGCGGTGAACGAGCTGACCGTGCCCGAGGCGGCCTATCTTGCGGCGCTGCCCAAGGCTCCGACCAATTATCACCCGTTCCGGCAACGCGAGCGCGCGATCGAGCGCCGCAATTGGGTGCTTGATCGTATGGCGGAATCCGGCTTTGTGAAAACCGCCGATGCGGAGAAGGCAAAGCGCTCGCCGCTCGGTGTTACGGGCAAGTCGACAAGCGCGCAAACCTTCGCGGGTGAATATTTCGCCGAGGAAGTGCGGCGCGAGCTTTATGAGCGCTACGGCGAAAAGAAATTGTATGAAGGCGGACTGTCGGTCCGTACGTCGCTTGATCCGAAGCTGCAGGTCCTGGCGCGCAAGACCATGATCGACGGCTTGGTGCGCTTCGACCAGACGCAAGGTTGGCGCGGACCGGTGGCCAAAGTCGACATCGCCGGAGATTGGGGCGTCAAGCTTGCCGAAATCAAAGCATTGTCCGACGTTGCGCCGTGGCGGCTTGCCGTGGTGCTGGAGGTCAGTGATCAGTCGGCCCGCATCGGGCTGCAGCCCGGACGCGAGCCCGGCGGCTTTGTCAGCAAGGAGCGCACTGTCGGCATTCTGCCGCTCGATGGCCTGAAATGGGCGAAGACCAGCGGGAAGGTCCCGGCGAAAGTCGGCCAAGTCGTAAACCCCGGCGATGTCGTCTACGTCGAACCTGCCAAGACTGAAGGTCAGTTCAGCTTGCGGCAGGTGCCGGAAATTTCCGGCGCGATGGTCGTCGAGGATCCGTTGACCGGTCGCGTGCTCGCGATGGTTGGCGGCTTCTCTTTCGATCAGAGCCAGTTCAATCGCGCGACGCAGGCGCTGCGGCAGCCGGGTTCGTCATTCAAGCCCTTTGTCTATGCTGCCGCGTTGGACAATGGATATACCCCATCGACCATCGTGCTCGATGCGCCGCTTGAGATCGATCAAGGTCCGGGCATTGGCGTCTGGCGGCCGGAAAATTACGAAGGGAAATTCTACGGGCCCTCCACGCTGCGTTTCGGTATCGAACATTCTCGCAACGTGATGACCGTCCGGCTCGCCCAAGACATCGGCATGCCGTTGATCGCCGACTATGCCAAACGTTTTGGCGTCTATGACGATTTGCCCCCGTATCTTTCATTCTCTTTGGGTGCCGGCGAGACGACCTTGCTGCGCATGGTAACGGCCTATGGAATGTTCGATAATGGTGGCAGGCGCATCAAGCCAACGCTCGTCGACCGCATCCAGGATCGTTACGGGCACACGGTGTACAAACACGACGAGCGCGAGTGCATCGGCTGCGACGTCAAGAAGTGGGAAAATCAAACTGAGCCCTCCCTGGTCGACAGGCGACAGCAGGTGCTCGACCCCATGACGGCCTATCAGATCACGTCGATGATGGAGGGTGTCGTCCAGCGCGGCACGGCGACTGTCGTGCGCGAGGTCGGACGGCCGGTGGCGGGCAAGACCGGCACGACGAACGACGAAAAAGATGCCTGGTTCATCGGCTTCACGCCGGACATCGTCGTCGGAGTTTACATGGGCTACGACAAGCCGCGTCACATCGGGCGCGGGGCGACCGGCGGGCACCTTGCCGCGCCGATCGTGAAGGACTTCCTGAAAGTCGCGCTTGCCGACAAGCCGGCAGCGCCTTTCCGCGTGCCGCCGGGGATCAAGCTCATACGTGTCGATGCAAAGACCGGAATTCGCGCAGGGCCCGAGACCTCGCGGGCAATTGTCGAGGCCTTCAAGCCGGGCACTGCGCCACCGTCGGACGGCTACTCGGTGGTCGGAAGCGGCGATGGCAGGGACGTTGAGCGGCCCTGGGGCGCCGGCGTGAATCCCGATGCCGATCGCGCCGTTCGTTCGGGTACCGGCGGGCTGTACTGAACGGCCTCAGGATTGCCTTGGCGGAAACCCCCGGTTGGATGTGCCGGGGGTTTTGCTTTTGATCGAACACCAAGCCGGCACTGCCCGCGCGGTGCCTTGAGGGTTGCGGCACGAGTTCAGGAACGCTACATGCGGAACAATTGCGGTGAGGAACGAATCAATGCGCGCGGAAACCCAGACCCTGGTCGAGGAAATCAAGCAGTCCGTGCGGCTGCTGAGGAGGCATCTTTGACGTCGACACCGCGACGCGACGCCTCGCCGAACTGAACAAGGAATCGGAAGACCCCAATCTCTGGAACGATCAGGCGCGGGCGCAACGCGTGATGCGCGAACGTGACGCGCTGGAGGATCAGCTCAAGGCGATCGGCCATATCGAGCAGGAGCTCGAAGATCAACTCACGCTCATCGAGCTCGGCGAAGCGGAAAAGGACCACAAGACTGTCGGCGAGGCCGAGGCCGCGCTCAAGCGCCTGAAAGTCGAGGTGGCTCGCCGCGAGCTGGAAGCGCTCTTGTCAGGCGAGGCCGATGCCAATGACTGTTATCTCGAGGTGCACGCCGGCGCCGGCGGCACTGAGAGCCAGGACTGGGCGAGCATGCTGATGCGCATGTACGTGCGCTGGGCTGAAGCGCACGGATACAAGGTCGAGTGGATCGAAGAAACGGAAGGCGAGGGCGCCGGTATCAAGTCGGCAACTGTGGTCGTGAAGGGCCACAATGCCTATGGATGGCTCAAGAGCGAGAATGGCGTGCATCGCCTGGTCCGCATTTCGCCATTCGATTCGAACGCGCGGCGCCACACGTCCTTTGCCAGCGTGACCGTCTACCCGGTGGTCGATGACCGGATCAAGATCGACATCAAGGAAACCGATGTGCGCACTGACGTTATGCGGTCAGGCGGCGCCGGCGGTCAGCACGTGAACAAAACCGAGTCGGCGGTGCGACTCACGCACATCCCCACCAACATCGTGGTGAAATGCCAGAACGACCGGTCGCAGCATCGCAACCGTGCGATGGCCTGGGACATGTTGCGCGCGAAGCTGTTCGAGGTCGAAATCAAGAAGCGCGAGGAGAAGGCGGCGGCCGAGCAGGCGGCCAAGACCGACATCGGTTGGGGCCACCAGATACGCTCTTACGTGCTTCAGCCCTATCAGATGGTGAAGGATCTTCGAACCGGCGTATCGACCTCGAACACGGCGGGCGTGCTCGACGGCGATCTCGATGAATTCATGCAGGCAGCACTGGCCCAGAAGGCTTTCGGTGGCGGGCCTGACCAGGTCGAGGACGTCGAATAGTCGTGGCCGTTGTCAGATTTCGCCGAGCCTGAGGCCTGCACGCAGGAATTTCTGTGGATCGACGGCCTCGCCGTTAACCCGCGTCTCATAGTGAAGATGGGGGCCGGTAGAGCGCCCCGTCGAGCCGATCCTGCCGATGGTCTCACCGATGCGGACGAATTGACCGACCTTGACCCCGATCTGTGACAGGTGCCCGTAACGACTTGCGAGACCGTTGCCGTGATTGATTTCCACCATGTTGCCGTAACCGCCCTCGCGCCCGGCTATGGTCACGCGCCCTGTGGCCGTCGCACGGACCGGTTCCCCGGTATCGCCGCGCAGGTCGATGCCGGTATGAACCGCGGGCCGGCCCAGAAACGGATCCATGCGCATGCCGAATGGCGAGCTCATGTCGACCTCACCGATGATTGGCTTGCGCACCGGCACAGCGACCAATGTGTGTGTATAACGGTCGATCTGTGCGCGGGCGACATTTACGCGATATAGCTGACGTTCGAAAGCGCTGGCTCCGGCCTGCGGCGGTTTGATTGGAACGAACGGCCCGCCGACCGGCCCGTCGCCTCGCGCTCTGACCGGATCGACTCCGAGATCCGCGAGCACACTGCGCATGCGGCGCGCCTTCGTATCAATACGCTCTTCAAGATTCGCTAGCGACGCTGCTTGCGTTTGCTCGAGCTTGTCCAGCGATAGCGAAATGCGCGCGAGCACGCCGGTCAGCCCGCCGCTAGTCGTGCGTTCCGCGATCTGGGTCGCCGCCGCCGGAAGTTCGCGCGAATGGAGCCGCGCTTCACGATCCGGCGGGACGACAAAGATCACCGTGTCGTTGATCGGCGACGGCCTCGATGTCCTTTCGGCCGCTCCAGGCGGGGCGACGCGCGAAGGTTTGATCGTGCCGGTCGTCAATGTCTCGCCGCCGAGCGCTTTGGTGCGTTGCTCCAGGGTCCCTTGCCGCTGCAGCAGGGTGTTGAGCTTCTGCTCGAACTGCTCTTGGTCAAGTAGCTGGCGGCTCATGATCCGATCCACTTGCGCGCGCAACTCAGCGATGCGGTCTTCGTAGGCGAACTGCATCTCGGCCTGGCGGCCGATCAGCCGCGTGAGCACGTTCTCCCGAAACGCGAAATAGGTGCCGGTTGCAATCGACCAGACACCCATCACCACCAACGCTCCGACCACGATCCAGAACGCGACCGGTCCGATCCGGATCTGGTGGCCGGCATGCGTGAGCGTGTAGCCCTTGTGGCTGCGCTGGACATGGCGCGACATCGCCGCGGCGGATGCGCGCGGATGCGCGCGGCGCGTGCCTTGCTCGGAAATCGGATGGTACGTTGAAAACGAATGCGACATCAAAACTCCGCAGCCGTGGGAAGCCGCTGGCAGACGGAGCCGATATCAATCGGATATGGTTAAGAAACCGGTAATCTGAATGCGTTATCGCTTGGATTCTTCAGCAATCGCTGAGGATTACGCATTGCGTGCAGCCAGCAAAACGTCTTGGGCATGCCCAGGCACGCGAACTTTCGGCCAAATTTGGATGATGCGGGTGTCCGCGCCAATCAGGAATGTCTTCCGCAGGACGCCCATAAATTTGCGCCCGTACATCGACTTCTCACCCCAAGCGCCATACGCGGTCAGCATATCCTTGGTCTCGTCGGAACCCAGTACGATGGACAGACGATGCTTGGCTTTGAACTTGTCCTGCGCAGTCACCGGATCTGCTGAAACGCCGAGAATGGCGGTGCCGGCCTTGGCAAAATCAGCGCGCAAGCGGGAGAACTCCATCGCCTCCTTTGTGCAACCGGGTGTATCGGCCTTGGGATAGAAGTAGAGGACGAGCTTGCCTCCCTTGAAATCACGCAGTGAAACCTTGCCGCCACCGTCCCTGCTGAGGGTGAAGGCTGGAGCCTTCGCACCCGCAATAAGTTCGCGGCCCATGTGCCTTCCTTTCGTCGTTTTCGAGCGGTCAATGTCGCACATGCCATTTGCGTCGGAGGGGCGCAACAGGTTCCATACACATGTGCCGGAGGCCGCAGCGGTCGGTTGCCTGCCCGGCATTGCTTTAGACGCGCTGCATCAGACAAGGGGTGCGACTAACGCATGCTAAGCGGCGGACACCAGCGCGGACATCAAGTCCACCATGCTGTGGCCGTGCGCCGCGTGCCGTATCGTCACCGCGTGATGCATCGCCTGGCGCGACAGCCGTGGTTTGGCTTGCGCTACACTGTTTCCAATCTGTTTCGCAGACCGCTCGTGAGGCGCTTGCTTCTCGGTGCAGCGATTTGCGTCGCCTTGGCGATTGTCGGAGTCCTCGGCCTGTGGTGGCGTCTGTCAAGCGGCCCGATCGAGCTCAATCTGGCTACCCCATGGCTTAAGGCGGCGATCGAGGAAAATTTCGGCGGCAATCATATCGTTGCGGTCGGAGGTACTCAGCTCGAGCGCGACGAAAAGGGCCGCACGTCACTGAGGATCCGCGACATCGTGGTCCGCGATGCCGACGGAACGGTTGTCGCAAGCGCCCCGAAAGCCGAAGTTGGACTCTCCGGCAGAAGTTTGATCGTTGGCCAGCTGCGTGCCCAGAGTCTCAATCTCGTCGGAGCGGAAATGGCCGTCCGTATCGAAACCGATGGGCGGCTGACCGTTTTTGCCGGAGCCGACAAGCGGCCGATCGCGACCGCCACCGCAAACAGCAATATTTCTTCTGCCGATCAGCCAGCCCCTTCCGCCAATTCGCAGGGCGCCTTGCGTGCAGAGTTCGAGAAGCTCGCAGGCATCATGGCTTGGATCGATGCGCTCGGGCAGACCGGACTCGACGGCCACGATCTGCGTGAGCTGGGCCTGAAAAACGGCAATTTGGTCGTTGACGATCGGCGCAACGGCAAACGTTGGACATTCGACGGCATCAACGCGAGCCTGACCCGGCCACGGCGGGGCGGTGTCATCTTTCGGCTTGAATCTGACAACCCCGAACGGCCCTGGGTGCTGAGCGCCGCGACGCGTCCGCTCACGGACGGCGTACGCGCCGTCGGTATCGAAGCGCGCAAGGTGTCGATGCATGACATTCTACTCGCGCTGCGGCTCAATACCGAAGATTTCGATATCGATCTTCCGGTGTCGGCGAGCATCCGCGCCGATGTCCTGGCGGACGGAACGCCGCAAGTCGTTCAGGGCCAATTGTTTACCGAGAAAGGAACGATCGTCGACAGGAACAACGATAAAGTCAATCTCACCATCGATCGGGCGGACGTCAGGTTCAATTGGGACAATCAGCGCCGCAATCTGGTTATTCCTTTTCAGGTTCAGTCGGGCGGCAATCAATTCACTATGCGCGCGACCCTGGACGCGCCGCAGGAGCAACCGGGCATATGGCTGATCAATCTTACGCGCAGCGATTCCGTCATTGATCCGGTTATTCTTTCTCCAGGCGGATCATCCGACAATGAGGGTGTAGCGCTCAACCGAGTGGCCATGCGCCTGAAGGTCGACACCAATCGCAAGCGGATCGATCTCGAGCAAGGTGACGTCAGCCGAATCGATACGCGCGCGTCACACAGTATTGGCCTGGCACTTACAGGCCGCTTGGACTTTGGCGGCAAGGAGACGCATCTTGCTTTCGGCGTTGCGGGTACGCGCATGCCTGTCTATGCGCTGAAGCGCATTTGGCCCATTTTTGCGGCGGCGGACGTGCGTTCGTGGGTCGAGACGCATATTTCGGACGGCATGGTTGAGCGCGTTGTCATTGCAGGCAATGCGCCGGCGGCTAACTTCAGGCACGAGGGGCCGCCGATGCCCGACGATGGCCTCTCGGTCGACATCGAGACGAGTGGCACGACCTTGCGTCCGATCGCGAGCCTGCCGGCCATTCGCGATGCCGATGTGACAGTGCGGATCAGGGGTCGCGCGGCAACGGTCAATGTTGGGCGTGGGACGGTTGAGGTTGCTCCGGGGCGCAGACTCAATGTTGCTGGTGGGGTTTTCGAGGTGCCTGATACCCATCCCAAGCCAGCACCAGCGCGGGCGAATTTCCGGATAGACGGCTCTGTGCCGGCAGCCGTGGTGCTCCTCTCCGGCGAGGGTTTGCGTGACATTGTCGGACTATCGCTCGACCCCGCATCCACCCGCGGCACAATCACGGCACAGGTTGCTGTAAAGCTGGCGCTCGCACAAACAATGTCGGACGACTCATCTTCGTACACGATCAACGCCGATCTTACGAACTTCGCCGCCGATAAAATGCTGCTCGGTCAGAGGCTCGAGGCGTCGACGCTAAAAGCTACGGCGTCGGGGGATGGGTATCAGATCAAAGGCGATGCCAAGGTCAATGGTACGCCCGCATTCATTGAATTGCGCAAGCAAAAAGGGGATTCGGACACCGAATTGCGCATGCAGTCGGTTATTGATGATGCGGCGCGGCGCCGGCTTGGCATGGATATCGGCAACGCGATCACCGGCGCCATCCCGATCAAGGTCGTCGGCAGAGTCAATGATGACGGGAAAGATGAAGGCTTGAACGTCGAAGCCGATCTCACGCCCGTAAAAATCGATAATCTCTTTCCCGGCTGGACCAAGCCGGCCGGCCGGTCCGCGCGGGCAGGCTACAAGATGTTCAAGACCGCCAAGAGTATCCGCATCGACGACCTGAGCATTGACGGTTCAGGGGCTACGATCCGCGGTTCGGTTGAACTCGATGGTTCGACGAACGAAATCGTTTCCGCCAATTTTCCGGTATTCGCGCTGTCCGACGGCGACAGGGTGGCGCTCAAGGCCGACCGCACCTCCGACGGCGTGCTGCATCTCTCCATGCGCGGCGACATCTATGACGGGCGACATTTTGTGAAGTCGTCATTGGCCGGCTCGTCGACAGATAAGAGCCGCCAAAAGCTGGTGGATCTGGACCTGGAGGTAAAAGTAGGCACGGTCGCCGGCCACAACGGCGAAACCTTGCGCGGTCTGGATTTGAAGATGTCACGCCGCGGAGGGCACATCCGCAGCTTCGCCATGGCCAGTAAGATTGGCCGTGACACGCCATTCAACGGCGATCTGCGCATACGTTCGCGCGACAATCACCAAGTCATCTATTTTGAGACGGATGATGCGGGTGCGCTGTTCCGGTTCACGGACATGTATCCGCGCATGTACGGCGGTCAGATGTGGATGGCGATGGACCCGCCGACCCAGGAACAATCGCCGCAGACCGGCACTCTTTATATCCGCAGGTTCGCGGTGCGTGGCGAACCGGCGTTGGACAGGATTGTATCCGGCCCTCCGAATTCACCCGGTGCCCCTGCAACTTCCGGCGTCGACTTCAGCGAGATGCGCTCCGAGTTTACGCGCGTCCCTGGCAAGATGGCCATTCGCGACGGGATCGTGCGCGGCCCCCTGGTCGGCGCGACCGTCGAAGGAAACATTGATTACGTAAGGGACGACGTTCACCTTCGGGGCACATTCGTTCCATTCTACGGGCTCAACAATATGTTCGGGCAGATTCCGATCGTCGGCCTGTTCCTTGGTGGCGGCAACAAAGAGGGTTTGCTCGGCATCAACTACGAGGCGGTCGGCCCGCCTGGCGCGCCAAGGATTACGGTCAATCCGGTTAGTGCGATCGCGCCCGGCTTGCTTCGGAAATTTGTTCCGTCGCCGGGGACATTCGATCCGAAGTTCTCTCCCTCTCCGGGAGCGTACGATCAGAACTTTATTCCGCCGTCGCGCTAATCAGTGCGGTTTCAGCAGCACGTGCTGTTTTTTGCCAAGTGACAGCTTGATGACGCCATCCGGCGTGATGTCCGTGCTGGAGATCACGTGCTTGTCGCTTGTGATGCGGGCGTCGTTGACGGCGACCGCGCCGTTGCCGATGGCGCGCCGGACCTCGCCATTCGATGCCGCAAGGCCGGCCAGCACGAAGGCGTTGAGCACGCCGATACCGGCCGACAAATCCTTTTGCGAAACGGGTATTGTCGGGAGGGACAAGGATGTGGCGCCTTCCTCGAAGGTCTTTCGCGCTGTCTCGGCCGCCTGATCGGCGGCGGTGCGGCCATGTACCAGCGCCGTTGCTTCGGTGGCGAGGATCTTCTTTGCGTCGTTGATCTCGTTACCCTTGAGTGANGCGAGGCGCGAAATTTCATTCGTCGACAAGACGGTGAAGAGCTTGAGGAAGCGCACGACATCGCCGTCCTCAGTGTTACGCCAGTATTGCCAATAGTCGTACGGACTCACCTGATCGGCGTTGAGCCACACCGCGCCGGCTGCGGTCTTGCCCATCTTTGCGCCGGACGATGTCGTGATCAGAGGCGAGGTCAGGGCGAACAGCTGCACGTTTTGCATGCGGCGGCCAAGATCAATACCGTTGATGATATTGCCCCATTGGTCAGAACCGCCCATCTGCAGGATGCAGTCGTGACGTTTGTTCAACTCAACGAAATCGTATGCCTGCAAGACCATGTAGTTGAATTCAAGAAACGACAATTCCTGCTGGCGATCGAGACGCAACTTGACGGAATCGAAAGAGAGCATCCGATTGACCGAAAAATGCCGGCCAACGTCGCGCAAGAAATCAATGTAGTTGAGCTTGTTCAGCCAGTCGGCGTTATTCGCCATGATGGCATTGCCGCCAGATCCTTCGAATTTCAGGAATTTGGAAAATATCGCCCGTATGCCGGTGAGATTGTCATTGATCATCTGGTCAGTGAGAATCCGGCGGCTTTCGTCTTTTCCCGATGGGTCCCCGACGCGTGTCGTGCCGCCGCCCATCAGCGCGATGGGCCTGTGCCCGGTCTGCTGCAGCCAGTAGAGCATCATGATCGGCAGCAACGAGCCGACATGCAACGACGCCGCGGTGCAATCGAATCCGATATAGGCCGTGATCGCACCCGCCTTCGCGCGTGCATCCAGGGTCTCGGACTCCGAGACTTGATGAATGAAGCCGCGTTCGGCCAGGACGTTCAGTAAATCTGATTTATACGCACTCATTTTGGTCTCTCGTGCCGCGGCCTTGTCGCATGCGTCGGGTGTAACAGGTCCGCCGTCGGATTCAACAATAGGTGGTGCCGGCAAGCACAGCGTCGGGGGTTGGCTGCCGGGTTGCGGGTAAGACCGTGCGGGGGAACGGAACGGGGTCTGATTTGGGCGTGGTCGGCAGACGCCCTCGAGGCGCAGGCCCTTGCGTATCTTGCCGTGCGTTCCTTAAACGACCTTCCGATCACCTTTCCGAAGTCGACCGGCCCGCCGCAGCCGTTCGAGGGCGACGTCGTCGCGTGCCCCTGGATTGTTTGCTACGACCCGCAACTTCCTCTTCAGGAATGCCGCACAAAAACCCGCGCCGAACTGCCGATAGTCATTGGTGATTTCTTCGCCTTTGCGAATGGTGCGAGTCGCAACGATGTGACCATTGTGCCAATGGGTGTTGGCATTGTCGGAGTGGTTCATGTGGTGGTCGTGATCGCTGGTAAGCAGAATCTCGCCGTCCACGCGGTATCCGTAGTTCCAGATGTAGTCGCGCGCGGGCTTCGGCAGTTTGGCGAACTGGGTGGGTGAATAGGCCCGGTCGAATCCATCGACGAATCGCCAGACCTTCGTGCCCTTGCGAATGACTTCGCCTGCAAAAACACCAAGGCCGTGGATGGCGCTTTTATCAAGGTAAGTTTTGACAAGAAGCATGTTTATTCCGCGGACGGTTGTCCGCGTGTCGCCGATTCCCCCGCCAGACACGAACCAAGCGTTGCGACGTGGGCCTCCGCCGAACTTCTACGCAGCCGGCTTGCGCTCCGTCTTCAGCCGCTTGTCGAGATAGGCGCTGATTGAAGTAAGCAGCGCTTCGACCTTTCCGTCAAAGAAATGATTGGCGCCTTGCACAACCTTTTGCTCGATCACTATTCCCTTTTGGGTCTTGAGCTTGTCGACCAGCGTCGTCACGTCTTTGTGAGGGACGACGGCGTCCTTGTCCCCATGAATGATGAGGCCCGACGAGGGGCAGGGCGCGAGGAACGAGAAATCGTAGAGGTTGGCTGGCGGGCAGATCGAGATAAAGCCCTCGATTTCGGGACGACGCATCAAAAGCTGCATTCCGATCCAGGCGCCGAATGAAAAACCCGCGATCCAGCAGCTCTTAGCCTCCGGATTGATGGTCTGTGCCCAGTCGAGCGCGGCTGCGGCATCCGACAGTTCGCCCTGTCCGTGATCGAATGAGCCCTGACTGCGACCGACGCCGCGGAAATTGAACCGCAGCGCCGAGAAGCCGCGGTGCACGAAGGCGTAGTAGAGCTGGTAGATGATTGGGTGATTCATNGTCCCGCCGAACTGCGGGTGGGGATGAAGGATGATTGCGATGGGCGCGTTCTTTTGCCGCGCGGGGTGGTAGCGCCCCTCGATGCGTCCGGCGGGGCCGGCAAAGATAATCTCAGGCATTGCTCTCAACCTCGGACGAGTTCGCCAGGTGCGGCGACACGGTTTTGTTGCGCTCCGGAGGGACCTTAACGAACCGGTGCAGCTAGTTTAGAATTATTCTAATTATATGATTTCCGCTGTCCCCAGCTGCGACACACGCTATAAGGGCCGGGTAATTTCTGGCTTCTACCACGACCCGCAGGGCAAAAAGCAAGCTTTTTGCAGGTCCAGGACCAAAAACGGTAAGTGAATACTGACCCAAAATGATGGCTGACCGCGCGTATTTTGATTGGAACGCGACCGCCCCCCTTCGGGAGGAGGCGCGCGAGGCGGTGTGTGCCGCCCTTGCGCTGACCGGCAATGCGTCTTCGGTCCACGCCGAAGGCCGTGCAGCCCGCCGTCTGATCGAGCAGGCGCGCGAGGAGGTGGCCAGGCTCGTCGGCGCTGAGAGCAGAAATGTCACCTTCACGAGCGGTGCGACCGAAGCGAACGTTTTGGCTCTGACACCCGCCATCGAGATCGGCGGGCGTCGTGAGCCACGCGACCGGCTGTTTATTTCCGCGATCGAGCACCCGTCGGTGCTGAGCGGCGGGCGCTTCGACGCCGGACAAGTCGAAGTACTTCCGGTGACGTCCGGCGGGGTCCTCGATCTGGATGCGCTTTGCCTGGCACTGTCGCGATCCAAGCGGCCGCTGGTTTCCGTGATGCTTGCCAACAACGAGTCCGGCGTTGTCCAGCCGATCGCAGAGGTCGCCAACATCGTGCATGCGGCAGGCGGTGTTCTTCACGTTGATGCGGTGCAGGGGCCTGGTCGAATTGCGTGCGACATTGGCGCACTTGGCGCAGACCTGCTGGCGATCTCCTCGCACAAGCTTGGCGGTCCACAGGGAGCCGGCGCGCTGATCCGGCGTGGCGACGTTCATGTCGCCGATCCCCTGATCAGGGGCGGCGGTCAGGAACGCGGGCTGCGGGCCGGTACGGAAAACGTGGCGGCCATTGCCGGATTTGCCGCGGCGGCTTCTGCGGCGCAGCACTCGAATACCCAGCGGCTTGGGGCGCTCCGCGATCGTTTCGAAGCGGGCCTCAAGTCGTCGACACCGCAGGTGGTGATCTTTGGTGAAGACGTCCCGCGGCTGTCCAATACGAGCCTGTTTACGGTTCCGGGGCTGAAGGCCGAAACCGCGATAATCGCCTTCGATCTCAACGGCGTAGCGGTTTCGTCAGGTTCCGCCTGCTCTTCGGGCAAGGTTCAGGCCTCACATGTTCTGGCGGCGATGGGTGTGGAACCCGCCGTCGCGCGGGGCGCGGTGCGCGTCAGCCTCGGATGGACCACCACCGAAGCCGAAATAGATGCCTTGCTAACTGCTTGGAATAAGGTGGTTTCGTCATTATTTAACAAGCAAGCGAATGCCGCCTGAGGCGGCGCAAACCGGGATCGATCGCGCCGCATAGAGCGAACCGACCATAACCGACAAATCCAACCCGCGGTCCTTGCAACCGTGAGCGGAGGGAAGAATGCCGGCCGTACAAGAGACCGTCGATCAGGTCCGCCGTATCGACGTTGACCAATATAAATACGGGTTCGTCACCGATATCGAATCCGAGAAGGCCCCCAAAGGCCTGTCGGAAGACACCGTCCGTTTCATTTCGGCCAAGAAAGGCGAGCCGCAATGGATGCTGGACTGGCGGCTGGAAGCTTATAAGCGTTGGCTGACCATGCGCGAGCCGACCTGGGCACGCGTCGACTATCCCAAGATCGACTACCAAAACGCTTATTACTATTCGGCGCCAAAGAAAAAGACGTTGGCTTCGCTCGATGAAGTCGATCCGGAAATTCTCAAGACCTACGAAAAGCTCGGCATACCGCTGAAAGAGCAGGAGATCCTCGCCGGCGTGCGCAAGCAAGGCGAGCCGAGCGCGCTTGACGACGAGACGACCGGCGGTGATTTCCGTTCAGGCCGCGTCGCTGTCGATGCCGTGTTCGATTCCGTTTCGGTTGCCACCACCTTCAAGGCGGAACTGAAAAAGGCGGGCGTGATCTTCTTGCCGATGTCGGAGGCTATCCGCGAGCATCCCGAACTGGTGAAGAAATATCTTGGCTCGGTCGTTCCGACCTCGGATAATTTCTTCGCGACGCTCAATTCGGCGGTGTTCTCCGACGGTTCATTTGTGTACGTGCCGGAGGGCGTGCGCTGCCCGATGGAGCTGTCGACTTATTTCCGCATCAACGAAGCGAACACTGGTCAGTTCGAGCGCACGCTCATCATCGCCGACAAAGGCGCATACGTGAGCTATCTCGAGGGCTGCACCGCGCCGATGCGCGACGAAAACCAGCTGCATGCGGCCGTGGTCGAACTTGTCGCGCTCGACAATGCCGAGATCAAGTATTCGACGGTGCAGAACTGGTATCCGGGCGATGCCGAGGGCAAGGGCGGCATCTTCAATTTCGTCACCAAGCGCGGCGACTGCCGCGGCAAAAATTCGAAGATCTCATGGACCCAGGTCGAGACCGGCTCGGCCATCACCTGGAAATATCCGAGCTGCATCCTGCGCGGCGACAACTCGCGCGGCGAGTTCTATTCGATCGCCATTTCGAACGGCCGCCAGCAGGTCGACAGCGGCACCAAGATGCTCCATCTCGGCAAAAACACGGTCAGCCGCATCATCTCCAAGGGCATCGCGGCGGGTAAATCGAACAATACCTATCGCGGGCTGGTGTCGGCACACCGCAAGGCCAAGGGCGCGCGCAATTTCACGAACTGCGATTCGCTGCTCATCGGCGACCAGTGCGGCGCGCACACCGTGCCGTACATCGAAGCAAAGAATTCTTCGGCAACCTTCGAGCACGAAGCCACGACCTCGAAGATCTCCGAGGACATGCTCTTCTACTGCCGCCAGCGCGGCATGTCGGCGGAGGAGGCGACTGCGCTCGTCGTCAACGGATTCGTCAAGGATGTGCTGCAGCAGCTGCCGATGGAATTTGCGGTCGAGGCGCAGAAGCTGATCTCGATCTCGCTGGAAGGCAGCGTGGGATAATCGCGATGGCGCGCTATTGGTTCAGGCCGAGACGCTACGGCTACGGCGCCACGCCGACCACGTGGGAGGGCTGGACTCTGACGGTTGTGGTTGCGGCGATCGTCGCGATTTCGGTGGTGGCGATGAATTTGCTGGCCGACCGCGCCAATTTCGCGGTGTGGATTGCGTGGGCGGCCATTATCGCCGCCGTCGTCGTTTCGTTTGTCCGCATCAGCCGTCAAAGGACCGATGGCGAGTGGCGCTGGCACTGGAATGCTCCGCGGCCGGACGGCTCAACTCATTAAGCTCGTGAAAGGATAGAGACGTGGCGTTTTTGGAAGTCAAAAATCTGCATGTCGAGATCGAGGGCAAGGAGATCCTCAACGGCCTGACGCTGTCGGTAGAGAAGGGCCAGGTCGCGGCGATCATGGGCCCGAACGGCTCGGGCAAATCGACACTCGCTTATGTGCTGGCCGGAAAGAGCGAATACAACGTCACCGAGGGCGATGTGCTGCTCAACGGGGAAAGCATCCTCGAAATGGCACCGGATGCGCGCGCCGCCAAAGGCGTCTTTCTCGCCTTCCAGTACCCGGTCGAAGTGCCGGGCGTCGCCACGATGACGTTTCTGCGTACCGCGCTCAATGCGCAGCGCAAGACGCGCGGTGAGAACGAACTGTCCACGCCGGAATTCATGAAGCTGGTGCGCGACACGGCAGGCCATCTCGGCATCAGCCAGGAGATGCTGCGACGCGCGGTCAATGTTGGCTTCTCCGGCGGCGAAAAGAAGCGCAATGAGATTCTGCAAATGGCGGTCCTGCAGCCAAAACTCGCGGTGCTGGACGAAACCGATTCCGGCCTCGACATCGATGCGTTGAAAATCGTCGCCGACGGCGTGAACAAACTGCGGTCGCCGGATCGCTCGATGGTCGTGATTACGCACTACCAGCGGCTGCTCAATTACATCGTGCCGGACGTGGTGCACGTCTTGGCGAAGGGCCGCGTGGTCAAGTCCGGCGGCAAGGAGCTTGCCCTTGAGCTTGAAGCCAAGGGCTACGCGCAATTCCAGGGCGAGGCAGCCTGATGAACGCGGAAGTGCGCGCCATAAGGACACCGGCCGAGCAGGCGCTGAATGCCGCTTACGCGGCTGCGCGGGCAAAGCTGCCGGGCAAAGGCGCGATCGCCGATCTGCGCGAGGCTGCTTTCCAGCGCTTCGACGCCGCAGGCCTTCCTCATCGCCGGATCGAGGAATGGAAGTACACAGACCTTCGCGCGCTCATGCGCGAGGCAAAGCCGCTCGCAGAGCCGGCGAAAGCCAAAGGCAAGGTGCCGGCATTGCCAGGCCTGACGGCCGGTCGGATTGTCATCGTCAACGGCCGCTACGAGCAGGCGTGGAGCGAGTTCAAGCCGGTCGCGGGCGTTGAGTTGAGCGACGTGTTCGCCTTCGCGGCCGATCAAAAAAACTATCGTCTGGGCGAGATTCCGGGTCGCGACGACATCGCCGTGTCGCTCAATACGGCCTTTATGACCGGTGGTGTGGCGCTCCGCGTGGCAAAGGGCGTCAATATCGAAAAGCCGATCGAAATTGCGCATGTTTTTGCCGATGGGACGGCGGCAGCAATGTATCCGCGCTCGGTCGTTGTCGTGGAGCCGGGCGCCCGTGTGACGTTCATTGAATCGTTCAACGGTCCTGCCGGTGTCGACTATCAGGTCAACTCCGCCCTCGAGCTGGTGATCGGAGAGGGCGCGCATGTCGATCATGTCACGATCGGAAGTGACGGAGATAAGGCGCTGCGCATTTCCAGCTTGGGCGTAAAGGTCGGGGCCAAGGCGATCTACAATGGCTTCACATACACCGCCGGCGGCGCAGTCGTGCGCAATCAGATATTTGCGCGCTTTGACGGTGAGGGGACGCAAGCTTCGATTGGCGGAGTGACGCTGCTGAAAGGGCGCCAGCACGTCGACAATACGCTGGTCATCAATCATGCCGCGGGCGGCTGCACGAGCCGGGAGCGCTTCCGCACCGTGCTGGATGGAGAAAGCCACGGCATTTTCCAGGGCAAGATCGTCGTGGAGCCGCACGCGCAGAAGACCGACGCTAAAATGGCAAGCCATGCGCTTCTGCTCTCCGACGAGGCGGAAGCCGACAACAAGCCAGAATTAGAGATTTTTGCAGACGACGTGCAGTGCGGTCACGGCGCGACCGCCGGCGCGCTCGACAGTGCGCTCAAGTTCTACCTGATGTCGCGCGGCATACCGGAAAATGAGGCCGAGGCTCTCCTGATCCAGGCCTTCGTCGGCGAGGCGATCGAGGAGATCGTGCACGAAGGAATACGCGAAGCGCTGTTGAACGCGGCCGCCAAATGGCTGCAAGCGCGGGAGCAATGAGAATGCACCCGGCGGTCAGCAATGGCTCCTACGACGTCGCCAAGATCAGGGCGGATTTTCCCGCGCTGTCGATGCGCATCTATGGCAAGCCGCTCGTCTATCTCGACAATGCAGCTTCGGCGCAAAAGCCGAAAGCCGTGCTCGACCGGCTCGCGAAGGCCTACACCGAGCAGTACGCCAACGTGCATCGCGGTTTGCACTACCTCGCCAACGAAGCAACCGAAGCCTACGAGGGTGCGCGTGAAACGGTGCGCGCCTTCCTCAATGCCGGACGCAAGGAAGAGGTCATCTTTACGCGCAATGCCACGGAGGCGATCAATCTCGTCGCCTATACCTTTGCGCGCGAGCGCATCAAAGCGGGCGATGAAATCGTGCTTTCGATCATGGAGCACCACTCGAACATCGTTCCCTGGCACTTCCTGCGCGAACGGCAGGGCGCGGTCATCAAGTGGGCGCCGATCGATGAGGACGGCAATTTCCTGCTGGATGAATTCGAGAAGCTGCTGACGCCCCGCACCAGGATGGTGGCGATCACGCACATGTCGAATGCGCTCGGCACCGTCGTCCCCGTGAAGGAGGTCGTGCGCATCGCGCATGCGCGCGGCATCCCGGTGCTGGTCGACGGCGCGCAGGCGGCGGTGCACCTCGACGTCGACGTTCGCGACATTGACTGCGATTTTTACGCCTTCACCGGCCACAAGCTTTACGGACCGACCGGCATTGGCGCGCTTTACGGCAAGTACGAGCATCTTGTGGCGATGCCGCCGTTCAACGGCGGTGGCGAAATGATCAATGAGGTGTTCGAGGATCGCATCACTTACGGCGAGCCTCCGCACAAATTCGAGGCGGGTACGCCGGCGATCGTGCAGGCGATCGGGTTCGGCGCGGCGATCGATTATGTCAACGCGGTGGGCAAGGCGCGCATTCGCGCGCACGAAGGCGCGCTGGTCAACTACGCCCACGAGCAGCTCGGCAAGATCAATTCACTGCGGATTATCGGCAGGGCTCCTGACAAAGGCCCGATCGTTTCGTTTGAAATGAAGGGCGCCCATCCTCACGACGTGGCCACGATCATAGATCGGGCCGGTGTGGCGGTTCGCGCCGGCACTCATTGCGTGATGCCTCTGCTCGCGCGCTACGGACTGACTGCGACGTGCCGCGCTTCATTCGCGATGTATAATACTCAGGATGAGGTCGATACTCTTGCCGCTTCGCTTGTGAAGGCTCAGGAATTCTTCGCATGACCGATGACACGATCCAAAATACGCCTGTTGCGGAAAAGCCGCCGGAGAATGCAGCGGTCACCGGCTCTCCGGCACTGCCGCAGGACGAGCTCAATAAGCTGACCGACGACATCGTTGCGGCGTTGAAGACCGTTTACGATCCCGAGATCCCCGCAGACATCTATGAGTTGGGACTGATCTACAAGATCGATATCGGTGACGATCGCGGCGTGAAAATCGACATGTCGTTGACGTCGCCAAACTGCCCGGCGGCGCAGGATCTGCCAATCATGGTCGAAAACGCGGTGTCGAGCGTTGCGGGCGTAAAAGAGACCAAGGTGGAGGTCGTTTGGGATCCGCCGTGGGACCCCAGCCGGATGTCGGACGAGGCCCGGCTGGTGCTCAACATGTGGTAATCTGCAATCGCTTGCCTACATAAGATTCGGTGAGGATGAAATGGCTACGGCACGACCCAGACCCCAGGTGATGCGGCTGACTGACGCCGCAGCGTCGCGCATCAAGTCAGTGATGGCGCAGGCGGGCAAACCCGTGGCCGGTGTCCGGGTCGGCGTCAAAAACGGCGGCTGTGCGGGAATGGAATACACGATGGAGTATGCCGACGCCGTAAATCCGACCGACGAGATCGTCGAGGACAAGGGCGTGAAGCTCCTGATCGACCCCAAAGCGGTGCTGTTCCTCCTCGGGACAGAGATGGACTACAAGACCGAAAAGCTTTCTGCGCAGTTCGTTTTCAACAACCCGAACCAGACCAGTGCATGCGGCTGCGGTGAATCTGTGCAGCTGACGCCGGCGAAGGCCGCTGACTAGGCGGTCAGGCGACTTGCGCTGCCGCGTTTGACGGGGCGACTTCCGGATCCGTCTCGCAGATGACGCGGTTGCGACCGTTGCGCTTCGCCGCGTAAAGGCAGGCATCGGCGCGCTCGATCAGCGACTGAGGCGTGTCGCCCTTGCGCAAGGTGGCGACCCCGATCGAAATCGTCACATGGCCGAGCTTCTCGCCTGTTGACCGCTTCATAAGCTCCTTCGACATCACTTCGCGACGAATATGGTCGGCAACAGTGCTTGCCGCGCGCAGAACGGTATTTGGCAGGACGACGGCGAACTCCTCGCCGCCGTAGCGAGCCGCGGTATCCTTGCCTTTGACGTTGTTTTTCACCGACATCGCAACGAGACGCAGGACCTGATCACCTGTCAAATGACCGAAGCTGTCGTTGAAAGCCTTGAAGTGATCGACGTCGGTCATCATCAGCGACAGCGGATCGTTCTTCTCGGCCGCATCAGCGATAGATTTCTCCAACGTGACGTCGAAATATTTTCGATTGGCGAGCTGCGTGAGCGGATCGGTCAGGCTCTCGGTGCGGACGGCCTCGAGATTTACCTGAAGATCATTGATTTCTTTTTTCGAAGCAACCAGCCGCTCTTCCAGCTGCTGGTTGGAGCGCTCCATCGCCTTAGTTGTTGCCACGAGATTTTCGACGATGACCCGCAGCCCTTCGCGGTCTTTTGAAAGAGCAAGCTGCTGGGTCGCGCCAGCGAGGCTTTCGGTATAGCTGCTTGCGTTGCCGGCGACCGAATCGATCATCGCCATGACCTGATCGATCTCGGCCTTGACCTGGCTACCCACCTCGTCGATGCGCTCGGTCAGGCGCGAAGGCGAGAGGTAGCCGTCATAAATCTGGGCGAGATCCGCTTCCGTGATCGAGCCCTTGGCCTTGAGCGTCGCGTTGATTTGCGCGTTCAGCGCAGGGTGATAGCCCGTCGCATAGGTGTACCAGATTTCGTAATTGCGCGGATTGTTGGCGTGTCGCAACGCCTTCATCTGCCCGAGGGCGAGTTCGGCGAATCCCGTTGTGCGTTCGTACTCTTCGGCACGCCCGGTCATTGCTAAGACCCCCGATGCAGGTCTGGCCTGCAGAGGACGGCCCGCACGGCGTCTCTCTTGGGCGAAAGTATGCGACGGAAATGAACGACCGGTAAATTTGGAACCCGCGCGCTGCAGCGCGGTAAGCTTTTCAGTCAGGCTGATGTGAGGCTTTAGGCTTTTACCGGCCGGAGCAGGAAGGCGGGCAGGTGGCCGCCGCTGTCATCCTCGGCCGGCTGAGGCNGCCGCAACCTTTGAGGTTGCTTTTGTTTTGCCGCTCGGGGCGGCTGGTTGCTGCGCCGATGACGCGGCGACGAATTGCGTGGGGCTTGTTCCGCTTCCTGGCTGGAGCGAATTTCTGCCGGAATTTCGGAGGACGCGGGCTTGTCCATCCACGGAATTGTCTGGCCAGTCAGGCGCTCGATGGCGCCGACGGCCTTGCCGTCGATCGGCGCAACAATCGTGATTGCGGTGCCGCTTCTGCCGGCCCGGCCGGTGCGGCCAACGCGATGGACGTAGTCATCGGGGTGGTGTGGCACGTCAAAATTGAAGATGTGGCTCACCTCCGGGATGTCTAGGCCGCGTGCCGCAACGTCAGACGCAATGAGCAATTCCGCTTCGCCACGGCGAAACCGGTCGAGGGCCGCCATGCGTGCAGGCTGATCCAAATCACCATGCAGGGCGACCGCGTTGAACTTGTGGCGCAACAGCGATCGATGAAGGTTGGCGACTTCCCGCTTGCGATTGCAGAAAATGATCGCGTTCTTGAAATTATCCGCGGACCGGATCAGGCGGCGCAGGGTCTCGCGCTTCTCGTGCGGATCGCGGCCGGTTGCGACCAGCAATTGGGTGATCGTCACGGCTGTAGTCGCCGGTTTCGACACTTCGACGCGCACCGGATTGTGCAGGAAGGTGTCTGCGATGCGCTGAATTTCCGGGGGCATCGTCGCAGTGAAAAACAAAGTTTGTCGGGTGAACGGCACCAGCTTTCCAATGCGCTCGATGTCGGGAATGAAACCCATGTCGAGCATTCGGTCGGCTTCGTCGATGATCAGAAGTTCGCATCCCGAAAGCAGCAGCCGTCCGCGCTCGAAATGGTCGAGCAGCCGGCCTGGCGTGGCTATCAGCACATCGACGCCGCGCAGCAATTTTGCGTCCTGATCGTCGAACGAAACGCCGCCGATGATCAGCGCGACGTTGAGTTTGTGGTTCTTGCCGTATTTTTCGAAGTGGTCGGCAACCTGGGCGGCAAGCTCGCGCGTCGGCTCCAGGATGAGCGTGCGCGGCATGCGCGCGCGTGCGCGTCCTTGTTCGAGCATCGTGAGCATCGGCAGCACGAAGGCGGCGGTTTTGCCGGTGCCGGTTTGTGCAATGCCGAGCACGTCGCGCCGCGCCAATACGTGCGGGATAGCTTGGTCCTGAATAGGTGTCGGGGTTTTGTAGCCGGCCGTTTCGATAGCCGAAAGAACTTTGGCAGATAAGCCGAGATGGGAGAAAGCCATATAACCTCAGAGATCGCCCAGATCGCGCCGGACTGGAAAAACCGATTGCTATGCGCGGGGGCGACCGAATCTTCACGTCTGATCGGTTGCAGGGAACATAGGGTGGGATGCGCCAAAGTCAATGCTGCAAAGCTGCATAAGTCGTATTAATTCTTAATCTTTTCAGAGCTTAGGCCGGAATGTCGCTGCCGATTTGGAGAACCGAAGCTATGCAGAGGATGAAGGATACCCCCGGAGTGATTGCGCCGCCGCCGCTGCTGGCACTGGCAACGATTGTTCTGGGCCTTCTGCTGGATTGGCTTTTGCCAGCCTATGTGCTGACCGTGTTTTTGTCAGGCACGGTCCGGACGATCCTTGGTGTTGCGTTTGTCGGTGCCGGTCTGGCACTCGTTATTGCGGCCAATATCACTTTCCGGGCCGCCGGCACACATCCAGAACCTTGGAAGCCGTCTACTGCTTTGGTGACAGACGGCATCTTCGCGTGGCTGCGAAATCCTATGTACGTTGGCGGTACACTTTTCCTTGTGGGTCTCGCCGTTCTGCTCGCCTCCGACTGGATGCTTGTCATGACCATCGGTTTTTTCGTTGTTCTGCACTTCGGTGTTGTAAGGCGCGAGGAGCGGTATCTCGAGGCAAAGTTCGGGGAAAGTTACCGTCATTATCGTAATCGCGTGCCACGCTACGGCTGGCCGGGGTGAAGGCGCCCAAGAATTTGTGCAACACTTTCCGGCCTTCATCCCTTTGCCAGGCTGGCAGCCGCCGCCTATAGGAACACGAGAGGCAGGAACGCTTACATGCGCACGCAGGTCGGAATCGTCGGAGCGGGCCCTGCTGGCCTGATGCTTGCGCGGCTTCTGCACCTGCAGGGCATTGAGTCGATTATCGTCGAGAACCGCAGCCGCGACTACATCGAAAATCGAATTCGAGCCGGCCTGATCGAGCACTGGGCGGCGGACCTTCTCACCGACCTCGGTGTCGGCGAGCGGATGCAGCGGGAAGGTACGCTGCATTGGGGCATCAATATCGGCATCAACGGCGATCTGCACCGCATCGACTTCAAGGCGCTGGTGAATAAGCGCGTCACCATCTATGGCCAGCAGGAGGTCGTGAAGGATCTGGTCGAACGTCGTCTTGCCGACGGCGGCGCGCTGCTGTTTGAAGCGAGCGACTTGACCATCCACGACCTGACCGGGAGGCAGCCCAAGATCAGGTTCAGCCACGAAGGCCGCCAGCAGGAAATCAGCTGCGATTTCATCGCCGGGTGTGACGGCTTCCACGGTGTCTGCCGGCCCAGCATCCCCGATGGCGTGCTCAGCGTGTTCGAGCGCGACTACCCGTTCGGCTGGCTCGGGATCCTGTCGGAAAGTCCGCCACCGGATCATGAATTGGTCTATTCCTACACTGATCGCGGTTTTGCGCTTTACACCATGCGTTCGCCGACACTGGCCCGCCTCTATCTGCAATGCGACCACGACGAAGACATCGAGAACTGGCCGGACAGCCGTATTTGGGACGAGCTTCACAAGCGGCTCGGCGGAGCGCGCAAGCTGCAGGAAGGAAAGATGCTGCAAAAAGGCGTCACGCCGATGCGCAGCTTCGTTGTTGAACCCATGCAATACGGGCGACTCTTCCTCGCAGGCGACAGCGCCCATATCGTTCCGCCAACCGGCGCGAAGGGCATGAACCTTGCGTTTGCCGACGTGATGATGCTGTCGCGCGCTGTCAGCGCGTTTTACAAAGAGCGGCGAAATGAGTTGTTGGAAGCGTATTCGGCAACTTGCTTGCGGCGCGTGTGGAAGGCTCAACGGTTTTCCTGGTGGATGACCCAGATCATGCATTGCTTCCCGCACGAGACGGCTTTTGATCGCCGACGCCAGCTATCCGATCTTGAGTATCTGGCCGGCTCGAAGGCTGCGGCGACCTCTCTGGCCGAACAATATGTCGGGCTTCCGCTCGACTAATCCCGCAAGACCGAGCGCAGCGGATAGCTCAACAGGACTATGGCCGCGCTGGCAGTACCGGAAATTATCGCCAACATGACAAAGAACTCTATTTTTCCCATGCTCGACCAGAAGCTGCCGAGGTAGCCGGCGAGGAAATTTCCGGCAAAACTGGTCGCGAGCCAGACACCCATCATCATCGAGAGTAGGGACGCCGGTGCAATCTTGGTGACTAACGATAGGCTGGTCGGTGAAAGGTAAAGCTCGCCGATCGTAATAACGACGAAATACGCCAGCAGCCAAACCCAGCTCGCTTTGCCGGCGCCGGCGTTCCACGCCGCAAGCGCCATGACGAGGTAGGCGAGCGCCGTCAGGAAACATCCGATCGCAAGCTTCATCGTCGTCGACGGCTCGTTCGGTCCCTGGTGTCTCCAGAGAGCAACAACAAAGGGCGTGAAGGCAAATATCATGAAGGGATTGAAGGCCTGAAACCACGTCACCGGGATCTCGGCGCCGAATAATCTGCGGTCGGTAAACTGGTCGGCCCAAAGCGCGATGGTATTTCCCTGTTGCTCGTAGGTCGCCCAGAACAGACTGACGGGCACAAACAACAGCAGCAAAGCAAAAATCGATCGCCTCCCGTCTTTATCGATAGATGCGGCCGGTGATTTTCGGCGGCCAAATGCGTCCTTGGGCAAATGCGGCGTTGCCAGAAGATAAATGACAAGTCCCGCCGTCATGCCGAATCCGGCCGCTGCAAATCCGTAGTGCCAGCCAAGCTCTTCGCCGAGCGTCCCGCAAATGAGCGGTGCGAGAAACGCGCCAAGATTGATACCAACGTAAAATATCGAGAATGCGCGATCCCGGCGACGGTCGCCCGGCGCATAAAGCTCGCCAACCTGTGTGGAGATATTGGGCTTGAAGGCTCCGTTGCCGAGAATGAGAAGCCCGAGTGCGAACAAGAAAAGCTGCTCGAATGCCATCGCGAAATGTCCGGCAGCCATCAGTGCGGCGCCGATGATGACGGTCCGGCGTTGGCCTAGCACGCGGTCGGCAAGTAGGCCGCCCAAAATCGGTGTCAGATAGACCAGGCCGGTGTAGAAGCCGTAGATGTGAGAGGCGAAAGGCTGTGCGGCCAGCGGTCCGAAAATGCTTTCGAGCACGGTTCTGAAAGCCGAGAGCCCTACGACGTGGCGCGCTCGTTCGGGTTCGAGCAAGTATTTGACCATGTACAGGACGAGCAGCGCGCGCATCCCGTAGTATGAGAAGCGCTCCCACATTTCGGTCGCGAACAAGTAACCGAGGGCGCGCGGATGGCCGAAAAGGTCTGTCCGCGAACGGCGGTTGGATCTTGGGAGTGCACGCGCCGTGCCCATATCGATGCAGAACCGGTCCTTGACGGGCAAACGGTAGCACAGCCGACAAAGGCGTTTTCCAATGGCCGGCCCCGGTGTACGCTTTTCAAATGCGCAACCGGAGGCACGCTGCGCAAACGGGGGATGCAATGATCAAGACAAAAAAGGCTGTCATCTGCGCGCTTTCGGCGTTGCTTGTCGCATTTTCGGCCGGTGTTGCAGGCGCACAAACCGACTATCCGAGCCGTCCAATTCATTTCATTGTCGGGTTTGCCGCCGGCGGCGGTAACGACCTGTTCGCACGGCTTGTCGTGCAGAAGTTCCAGGAAAATACAAGCGCGACTGCAGTTATCGAAAACAGGGTAGGGGCCGGTGGCCGCATCGCGGCGGACTTTGCTGCGCATCAGCCTGCCGATGGCTACACCGTTCTCGTTGGTGCCACGGGACAAATGTCGATTGCGACCGCGGTCATTCCCAATCTCGGCTATCACGCAAGCCAGAGCTTCATCCCGCTCAACATGATTGCATCGTTCCCGCTGGTCCTGGTCGTCCCTGCGGATCATCCGGCCAAGACCGTGAAAGACCTTGTGGCCTGGGCCAAGGCCAATCCCGACAAATCGAACTACGGCACGTCTTCCCCGGCGTTCACGATCACCACGGAATTATTCAAGCTCAAAAGCGGAATGCCGGCCGTGGCAATCCCCTACAAGAGCAGCAACGAGTCGAACTTGAGTGTCGTATCCGGGCAGAGCCTCTTCACGATCTCGGACGGCCCGCCGGCGATTCCACTGGTCAAGGGCGGCAAGACGCGGGCACTGGCTGTCACCGGTTCGGAACGCTCGCCGGAATTGCCGGATGTGCCGAGCATGGCCGAAGCCGGCTATCCCGAGGTGAATACGCAACTGTGGAGTGGCTTCTTTGTACCGGCGGGCACCCCCGCGCCGGTCGTCGTCAAACTGACCGCAGAACTGGGTAAGGCGCTCGCAGACCCTGGAGTTCAGGAAGGTTTGAAGAAGATGGCGGTAAAACCGGGAGGGCCGACGGGCGATGACTTCAAAAAACGCATCGACGAGGACATCAAAACCTTTGGCGATGTAGCGAAGGCCGCCAACTTGACCTTTAAATAGTCATCAACGTTGCAGCAAAGTAGCGGCATCGCGCGGCGCATTTTTGGCTTTTGCCAATTATTGCCGCCGCGCGCGCCGCTGTTATTGTGTTAGGCGTTGGAGTTTCGGCAGTATGCGGTTGGTTGCGGTCATTGGAGTTGTGGTGTTGGTGGCTTTGCCCGGGATGGCAAATGCCGCTTCTGTCGAACAGGTGTTCCAGGAATTCGGTCTGTTTGGCATGTGGGCGACGGATTGCAGCAGTCCGGCGACTCCGGGCAATCCACACGTCAATATTACCGTGCCGAGCGCCGGGCTGGTCCTCGAAGATCACGACCTCGGGCCTGACTTTGCGGTCAACCGCTATAGTGTCTTGTCGGCAGAGCCGGTGTCTCAGACGAACGTATCGGTGCAGGTGATCTTTCAGCCCGGCACTACGGTCGAGGAACGGCAGAAGCTGGTATTTTCGGTCAACAACAACACGCGCCGCACCATTTTCAATCAGAGCGACGCGGGCGCAATAAGAGTCAAGGATGGTATCGCGGTGGCGCGCGGCAGCAAGACACCGCTGCTGCGGAAATGCGAAGATGGCAGGGTGAGCCGCTGACGTAGGCTATAAGTCCAGTAAGTCGGCGCTCGCAAACTCGGCCTTCTCCTGGATGAAGTCGAAGCGTGCCTCGGCTTTGGTGCCCATCAGTCGTTCGACGGCCCGGGCGGTTGGCTTCACTTCTTTATCCGCAAGCACCACACGCAAGAGCGTGCGCTTGCCGGGATCCATGGTCGTTTCCTTGAGCTGCGCCGCCATCATTTCGCCGAGGCCTTTGAAGCGGCTCACCTCGACCTTCGCGTTGGCGTGAAATTCTTTCTTGAGCAGCGCTTCTTTGTGCTTGTCATCGCGCGCGTAGAAGATCTTGCCGCCATGCGAGAGTCGATAAAGCGGAGGCACCGCCAGGTAGAGGTTTCCGCCTTCGATCAATTTTGGCATCTGACGATAGAAAAAGGTGATCAGCAGTGATGCGATGTGTGCGCCGTCAACATCGGCGTCCGTCATCACGATGACCTTTTCATAGCGCAGGTCCTTACCGTGATAGTGTGTGCCGGTCCCGCAACCAAGCGCCTGAATGAGATCGGCAAGCTGGGCATTCTGTGCAAGCTTGTCCTTTCCGGCGGAGGCCACGTTCAGAATTTTGCCGCGCAACGGCAGCACGGCCTGGGTGCGGCGATCGCGCGCCTGTTTCGCAGAGCCGCCCGCGCTGTCGCCCTCGACGATAAAGATCTCGGAACCTTCCGACGCCGATGAGGTGCAGTCGGCAAGCTTTCCCGGCAGGCGGAGCTTGCGGACCGCAGTTTTGCGGGCAATGTCTTTTTCCTGTCGCCGCCGGATGCGCTCTTCCGCGCGTTCGATGACGAAATCCAGCAGCTTGTTGGCCTGCATCGGATTGGCGGCAAGCCAGTGGTCAAATGGGTCCTTGATTGCCTGCTCGACGATGCGCTGGGCTTCCGCGGTCGCGAGGCGGTCCTTGGTCTGGCCCTGGAACTCCGGCTCGCGTACGAACACTGAAAGCATGCAGCCAGCGCCCATCATCACGTCATCGCTGGTCACGGGCGTCACGCGCTTTTCCTGCCCGACGCGCGAGGCATGGTCCTTGAGACCACGCAGCAATGCCGATCGCAACCCCGACTCGTGTGTGCCGCCATCCGGAGTAGGGATCGTGTTGCAATATGAGTTCAGAAATCCGTCGGTGTCGGCGGTCCAGGCAACCGCCCATTCGACGGCACCGTGACGCCCGGTCTTGCCGGTCGAGCCGGTGAAGATGTCAGGGTGCACCAGCGTTGCGCCGGTCAGATTGGAGGCCAGATAATCCTTCAATCCTTCCGCGAAATGGAACGTCGCCTTTTCGGGCACATCCTCGACGCCCTTGAGCAGCGCCTTGTCGCAGTGCCAGCGAATCTCGACGCCGCCGAAGAGATAGGCCTTCGATCGCGTCATCTTGAAAATGCGCTCGGCCTTGAATGCGGGCTTGGGTCCGAAAATTTCCGGATCTGGCCTGAAGCGCACTTTGGTACCGCGCCGATTGGGAGCACGGCCGGCCTTTTCCAGTTTGCCTTTCGGCTTGCCGCGCTCGAAAGCCATCCGATAGAGCTGCTGCTCGCGCGCGACTTCGACTTCCATGCGTTCCGACAACGCGTTGGCGACGGAGACGCCGACGCCATGCAAGCCGCCCGACGTCTCATAGACTTTGGAATCGAATTTGCCGCCCGCGTGCAGTGTGCACATGATCACTTCGAGCGCCGACTTGCTCTTGAATTTCGGATGCGGGTCGACGGGGATTCCGCGGCCGTTGTCCGTGACGCTGACGAAGCCGTTAGCCTCCATCTCGACCTCGATCCAGTCGGCATGACCGGCGAGCGCCTCGTCCATGGCGTTGTCGATGACTTCAGCAAACAGGTGATGCAGCGCTTTCTCGTCGGTGCCGCCGATGTACATACCCGGCCGGCGGCGTACAGGTTCGAGCCCTTCCAGCACCTCGATGTGCTTCGCGGTATAACCTGCTTCCGCGCCCGAGCCGCGCGCGGAAGCCTTCGACCTCGCACTGGTTTTACCTCGGGCGGATGCCTTCGGCGCCTTGCGCGCCGCCGATTTAGCGGTCCGCGCAGTATCAAAAAGATCGGGCTGCTTCGTGGGCTTCTTCTTGGTCGCTGTCTTAGCCATTGAACCCTTCAAATATGATCGCGGCGAATCAGTTGCCAGATACTATGCCACGATGGTTATGCAGACGTGACCTGCCGGGAAGGGGCTATCTACCCGATCCGTGCGTGTACTGTTGCCTAGAGTCCGGGCAGGAAAGTCGCAAGTTGCGGAAAAGCTGCCAGGGCCGCGACCACGCCCAGCAGCACGATCCAATAGGGAATGGAACCGCGGAAAATCTCGGCCAGCTCCACATTAGGGTCGGGCACCGCCGATTTTACTGTGAACACCAAGATGCCGAACGGCGGGGTCAGCAGGCCGGTTTCGATCGCCAAAATTCCCATGATGGCGAAGGCCAGGGGATCAAATCCCAAATGCATGGCAATGGGCGCGAAGATGGGGACGGTAAGAAGAATGATTGAGATGGAGTCGATCAGGCAGCCGAGCACAAACCAGATCGCCACCATCACGATAAGTATGCCCCAGGGACCGAGGCCCGTGCCGAGCAAGAAGATCTTGGCGGCCTCCGTAAAACCGGTCATCGACAGGACGCGCGAATACAATTGCGCGCAGAACAGCAGCAACAGGAGCGGACCTGACGTGCGCCCCACATCGAGTACGACCTGCCAAACCTCGCGTGGCTTAATTCCTTTGATGACCGCCAGGATGAGAGCGCCGACGGCGCCCACGCCTGCACCCTCGGTTGGCGTGCACAGGCCGAGCCAGATCGCTCCCAGGGTGCCGAGGATGAGCAGAATGACCAGCATCGTGCTCGCCAGCATGGCGTGGATCGACTCTTCGTCACCCGACGGGGCAGTGGGCGCGCTGGTGACGTCGGCGCCAAGCGGGCGTGCGGCCAGTCGCGAGGCATGCGTTTCGCCGACCAGTTCCGGCTTCAGCTTCGCCGCGACCACCACGTAGGCCACCATGCCGGCCGCGGCGAGAAGTCCGGGGATGACGCCGGCCAGGAAAAGCTTGCCGATGGACAATTCCGTCAACACGCACCAGACGATCATCAGGACCGATGGCGGTATCAACATGCCAAGGCAGGCGCTGCCGGCGACGCAGCCGAGTGCGAAATCGCGGCGATAGCCGAAGCGCCGCATTTCAGGGTAGGCGATCCGCGAGAATGCGGCGGCGGCGGCGATGCTGACGCCGGTGACGAAGCCGAATAGCGCATTGGCGACGATTGTTGCCGCTGCCAGCCGGCCGGGGAGCCAGCGGCTGGCACGGTTGCCAAGCGCATAGAGATCGCGTGCCGCACCGCATTTCGCCAGGAAATCGCCCATCAGCATGAACAGTGGGATCACGGCGAAGACGTAATCGCGCAGTGCTTCGTAGGCTGTGTTGGCGATGAAGGTACGAACAATCTCGAGCTCGCCGGTCATCAGATAAAGGCCCAATGCCGCCGTAATACCCAGCGCGATTGCGATGTGCACGCCGGCAAACACGATCCCGAGCAGGACGATGATGATCGCTATCATGTCGAAATGACCGAGCATGATGCGGTTCCTAAATATGGGTGGACGCGGTCGGCGTCACGACGTTGTCAGGCTTGCCAGTGACAAAAGATCGGGCGGCGCGCAGCGCGCGCAATCCGTAACTGGCGACCACGAGAATAGATCCGACCACGACGACGAGACGGGCAGGCCAGGCAGGGACTCGCAATGCCCCTTCGCCTTCATATTCGCCGCTGAACCAGGCGTGCAGCATCGGCTCGTAGCTGCCCCAGATAATGAGACCGAAGAACAGAATTCCGAGCACCGCTGACAAAAACTGGGCTAGTGATGCCGTAACGGACCGGCCACTTGTGGCCGTTGTCTTCCGCTGCCTTGAGCGCAATCTCTAGCACCTGCGTTCCGGGTAAGCCGGCGGCGTCCAGTTCCTTAGCCTTCTGCGCCGGCCAGGCAGCGAGCGAATTGGCCCAGTCTTGCCGTACCTTCTCGGGCAGCGTGCGGACGTTGACGCCGTGACCCTTCAGATCGGCAAGCTGCTTCGGATAGTTCTCCTTGTTCACCGTGCCGGTCTTGGCCTCATACTCTTTGGCAACCTCCAGGATGACGTCCTGTACTTCCTTCGGCAGCTTCGCCCAGCGCGCCGAATTGATTGTGAGGCCGTGCCAAG
>ARCol0yngRDRAFT_1000016_pt1 | contig 31710 bp, 32 predicted proteins | sample AraColrhizospDNA_FD_9197 | JGI IMG/M metagenome (IMG submission 9197) | reverse complement strand
TTCTTACGGAAAGGCAAATTGGCCGGTGAAACAGGGTGCCCGATTCGCACGCAAAGAGGCTGAAGCGCTTGCGATTCAGGCCCTTACATTTATCGCCGGCGACGGTGAGCGGCTTGGCCGGTTCCTCGCGGTCACCGGCATCGGGCCGTCCGAGATTCGCGCCGCCGCGCGTGAGCCGGGATTCCTCGGCGGCGTCCTTGACTATGTCGCATCCGACGAAAGACTGATCGCAGATTTTGCATCTGAGGCGGGCCTTGATCCCGCCGACGTCGAGCGCGGCCGCGCAATGCTCGCGGGCAATCCTTGGGAACGGGACGTGCCATGAGCTTCTGCCGCGATTGCCTCAGCGATGCGCCGGACAATGCGACCCGATGCGCGGCATGCCGTTCACCGCGACTGGCGCGCCATCCAGAGCTTCACAGCCTGACGATCGCGCACATCGACTGCGATGCGTTCTACGCGACCATCGAGAAGCGCGACAATCCCGACATTGCCGACAAAGCTGTCGTTGTCGGCGGCGGCACCCGCGGTGTCGTCGCTGCGGCGTGCTACGTGGCCCGCACTTATGGCATTCGTTCGGCAATGCCGATGTTCGAAGCCAAACAACGATGCCCCGAAGCCATCGTCATTAAACCGAACATGGCGAAATATGTTCGGGTTGGACGCGAAGTTCGCAGTGCGATGTTCGCCCTGACGCCGCTCGTTGAACCGCTGTCGATCGACGAAGCTTTTCTCGACCTGAGTGGCACCGAGCGACTGCATGGCAAAAGTGCCGCCAAAGCCCTGGCGGGTTTCGCGACGCAGGTCGAGCGCGAACTCGGAATCACGGTCTCGATCGGACTGTCCGCCAACAAGTTTCTCGCCAAGATTGCCTCAGATCTCGACAAGCCGCGCGGCTTTGCGGTGCTTGGTGCAACAGAAGCGGTTTCGTTTCTGGCCAGCAAACCAGTCGGTTTTATCTACGGTGTCGGTGTGGTCAGCGCGGCAAAACTTGCAGCCGACGGTTTCCGTACCATCGCAGACCTGCAGCGCGCCGACGAACACGATCTCATGCGCCGCTATGGCGAAGAGGGTCTGCGACTCTGGCGGCTTGCGCGCGGCATCGATACGCGCTCGGTTAATCCGGAACGCGACACCAAAAGTATATCTGCCGAGACGACGTTCAACCACGACATCGGCGAATTTCGTCCCCTCGAGCAATATCTGTGGGACCTTACGGAGCGCGTGTCGACCCGCCTGAAGGCAAATGCGCTTGCTGGATCGACGGTGACGCTCAAGCTCAAAGGCGCCGATTTCAAGATTCGCACGCGAGCGCGCGCTCTCGGCGCGCCGACGCAACTTGCATCACGGATATTTGCTGCCGGCCGCGATCTGCTCAAGCACGAGGTGGGTGCCACCCGTTTCCGCCTTATCGGCATCGGCGTCAGCAACCTGGAAGACGCCACCGGTGACGATCTCGCCGATCTGATCGACCGGCGCGCCGCCGAGGCTGAACACGCGGTCGACAGGCTGCGTTCGAAATTCGGACGCAACGCAGTGGTGAAGGGCTTGGCGCTCGACGACAACTAGTCGTCCGATCACGGACAGGGTTTTGAATTTTTCATTTCGAGCGATGTCATCTCGCCGCTAATGGTGAAGTCGGTGTAGTCGAGGATGAGAGATCGCGAAATCCCGTTCTCGTACAGCTCGAATGAAATCGAATAGACAGGGGTTTCCTCCCCGCTTTGCTCGGATTTCCTTTCCGACTTATCGAAGTAGCTGATGGTCACCGGCCAGCGCGCGAGCTTTGCAAGCGCCGGAATCTTTGCACTGGCGTCGTCAGGCGCTTTGTTGCCCGACTCAATCAGGTGACCAATAATGGTCAGCGTGTTGTAGAGCTTCTCGCCGCTTTCGGAGCCGTCGTAGACGGGAAACTCGAGGACCGACTTACCTTCGCGCGCTGCGGCAATAATGCGTCGCATATGCTCGGTCGGAAAGACTGCCGTATTCGGCACCGTGAAATTTCTTTCTTTCGGTTTACTCAAGCTGACTGCTACGGCCTTCTCATTTCGATCGGCGTGTCCATCAACGATATCGGTGCGTCTCTCGTTAAACAGATTTTCTGAATTGAAACGGAATTTCTTGCCCTCGCCGTCCTCCCAGGTAGTCGATCGCAGGTCGCTCAACGCCGCTTTTCCCTCACCTGAATCGAGTTCGGATACCTGCCGGAACTGTAGTTGATAACCCTCGCAGGCACTGCCGGAAAAATCGTACAGAATTCGGCCACGCACGCCCTCGATACCGCGACTCCCGCGCGACTTGGCCAGTTTGAGATCGTAAATAGCCCTGTGCGGAGCCAGTAAGACGCGATCGGCAGGCGGTGCTGCCGCCGCGGGCTGGCCGGCCACCACGACCGTCAAACAAAACCCAAAAATGAGCGTACGTCTCGTGCCGACCGGACTTTTCATTATCGCGAACCTTTTTCCTTGGGCCAAAACGGCCAGAAGGCGAGCAAGATGCATGATCTGGGCAAGATAGAGGCCGCAGCCGATTCCGCCAAATCAACCACTCCTAGGCTTGCGCCGAAGTGCCCAATTGGCGAAGGATCGCACGAAACCATGCGTCGCGGAGGACAGCATGTCTGGTTCGGTTGAGAAGAAACTCGCTAGTCTGGGTATCAGCTTGCCTACCCCGGCGACCCCAATCGCCAATTATGTGCCGTTCGTTCGCAGCGGGAACATGCTCGTCGTATCCGGCCAGCTTTGCTTTGGTGGTGACGGCAATCTCGTGGCGACAGGTCAGTTGGGCGGCGGCGTTTCGATGGACGATGGGCAGAAGGCAGCACGCGCCTGCGCCGTCAACTTGCTTGCGCAGCTAAGAGCCGCGCTCGGCGATTTGGACAAGGTGACACGTGTCGTACGTTTGGGCGGTTTCATCAATTCGGCGCCCGGTTTTGCCGATGGACCCAAGGTCATGAACGGCGCTTCCGACCTCATGGTCGAGGTCTTTGGCGAAAAGGGCCGGCATGCACGGAGCACCGTCGGTGTCGCAGCTTTGCCGGCTAACGCCGCCGTCGAGGTGGAAGGCCAGTTCGAGGTCTCGTGATTGTCCGATGTCCCTCGATTGGCTGACTGCGCGACCCATTGCTCACCGCGGCCTGCATGACGCGCAGCGCGGCATTATCGAAAACACTGCTACCGCCTTCGCAGCAGCGATTTCGGGCAGCTACGGCATCGAGACAGATCTGCAGATCAGCGCCGACGGCGAGGCCATGGTGCATCACGATGATGCACTCGGTCGACTGACCGCGGGTGCGGGGCGCCTCGCCGAACTGAGCACAGCGCAGCTCAAGAGCATTCAATTCAAGGCAACCGCCGATCGCATTCTTACACTCGGTGAATTGCTCGATCTGGTAGCCGGCCGAGCCACTTTGCTCTTGGAACTCAAGAGTCACTTCAACGGCGATACGAGGCTTTTGACGCGAGCAGCCGATGTCCTTTCCGCGTATCGCGGACCGGCCGCACTTATGTCCTTTGATCCCGAACTGATCGAACTTGTCCGCAGCAGATACCCTGCCCTGGTCCGAGGCATCGTCGCGCAACGCCATTATTCACGCAGCGAGTGGAAAGAATTGCCAGCCTCTGCCAGACGGAACATGGGCCTTCTGTTGCACGTCCCGCGGAGCCGTCCCCAATTCATCGCGTATTCTGTCCGGGATTTGCCGGCTGGGCCGCCGCTGCTGATGCATGCTCTGTGGAAATTGCCATTGCTGACGTGGACCGTGCGCAGCGACAAGGATCGAAAGCGGGCTGCTCGCTGGGCAGACCAGGTCATATTTGAGGGTTGGCGGCCATAATTTGCCAAAACATCTCCGCTAGCTAGTGGTTGTGTCCTGTCGGCGCGCGCAACTCTGGAGGTCAGATGACCCGCCTACTCACAATCGTCGTCATAGCGGCGCTCCTGGGCACCCCATGCACCGCGGCAAGCAGCTTAGAGGCGCCTGTCGGGACCACGATTTCGGCGGCAAGCAAAAAATCTACATCCGCCCAGCGGCAGGAAACCGGACAAATCGCTTGCACCGTCAGCGGTTGCCAAAGGATCCCACCCAATTGTCATCCGGAAACCGGCTACAACTGGGACGGAGTCCCCACGGGCTTCGATATTGTTGTTTGTCGTGTTCCCCGCGACCGGCACCGGTAGAGACGTGAATCCCAGACGAAATCGTGCATAAAATCGGGATACAATGACACCCCCCGATGACTGATTTCGAACTTCGCATTCGTATCACGCAGTCGCTTGCCGAAGTCCCGGCGCGCGCCTGGAATATGTGCGCCGGTGATGCGGTGGAAGTTGCCGCTCAACCAAAATCTGAACTGAAATCCACATCTGGAGACAATTTGTCCCCGGCATTATCAACACGAGGAAATGCCCCTAACCCATTTCTTTCACACGAATTTCTGTGCTCGCTTGAGGCATCTCGATCGGTGGGTGGACGAACCGGTTGGCAGCCCCGACACCTTCTTGCGGAAAACGCAGCCGGCGAGCTTCTGGGGGCCGCCCCTTGCTACGTGAAGACGCACTCGCGCGGAGAGTACGTTTTCGACCACGGCTGGGCAGAGGCGTTTGAGCGCGCCGGCGGCGACTACTATCCAAAGCTTCAGGTGGCGGTGCCGTTCACGCCCGTGACTGGTCCGCGTTTGCTCGTTCGGGCCGGATTGGAAACCGACGCGGTGCGCGGCGCTCTCGCCGACGCGCTGGTCGAAATCACGACGGCAAGCGAGCTGTCGTCCGCGCATATCACGTTCCTGACCAAGGACGAATGGGAGATGCTTGGGGAGCGAAATTTCCTGCGCCGGACGGATCAACAATTTCACTGGGAGAATGCGGCCTACAACTCCTTCGATGATTTCCTGGCCGCGCTCGCATCACGCAAACGGAAAACGATTAGGCGCGAGCGAAAGGAAGCCCTGGGCGCTGGCATCGACGTCTGCTGGCTCACCGGTTCCGATCTGACGGAATCAATCTGGGACGTATTCTTCGCCTTCTACATGGAAACCGGGTCACGCAAATGGGGTCGCCCCTATCTAACTCGTGAGTTTTTCTCCGTCGTAGGCGATAAAATGCGCGATCGTATTTTGTTGGTAATGGCGCGCCGCGCCGGGCGATGGATTGCGGGCGCGATCAATTTCATCGGCGCCGATACGCTCTACGGCCGAAACTGGGGCGCAATCGAGCACCACCCCTTTTTGCACTTTGAGTTGTGTTACTATCAGGCAATAGAGTACGCGATAGCGCGGCGGCTGAAGCGAGTGGAGGCCGGTGCGCAAGGCGAGCACAAACTGGCCCGCGGCTATCTCCCCCACACGACTTATTCCGTGCATTTCATAGCCAATCCAGCTCTGCGCCGGGCTATTGCCGACTATCTCGCGCGCGAGCGTGTTTATGTGCAGGCTGCGGCGGAGGAGCTTGCAGCGGCGGCGCCGTTCCGCAAAGATTTGGTCGAACAGGACTGACCGGGGGATACGATGCCCAGTTATGACCCGAACAACATTTTCGCCAAGATCCTGCGCGGCGAGCTGCCCAGCTACAAAGTCTACGAGGATGATAAGGCCATTGCTTTTCTTGACATCATGCCTCGTTCACCGGGGCACACCCTCGTTCTACCAAAAGCGCCCGCGCGGAATATTCTCGATATCGACGCCGACGATCTGGCGCACGTGATGATGACCGCTCAGAAAATTGCCAAGGCCGCCATGAAGGCATTTTCAGCCGACGGCATTACAATCCAGCAGTTCAACGAAGGAGCCGGCGGTCAGGTGGTTTTCCACCTGCACGTCCACGTCATACCGCGCAAAGCCGGTGTCGTCATGAAGCCGCCTGCAAGCGAGAAAGAAAAACCCGAAGTTCTGGCCGAGCACGCCAAAGCACTCGCCGCCGCCATCGCCGCCGGCTGAACTAGTGGGAAAAAAGGAAACCGCCCGCCAGTAGCGCGATCTCTCCGGCAAGGACTCCAGCGAAGACGGATCGTCTGGCGCCAAGGAATACGAGAAAGCCAAACACCGCGGCGATCACGCGTACCGACAATGGTATTGCGGCAAGCGCTCCCGTTGAGAATAAAATCAATTTGGCAATGACCCCGGCTAAGATGGCGGTCGCAACCGCGCGCGACCAAACCACGACCTGGGAATCCTCATTTAGCCCGCGTGCCAGTACGAGCCCGAAGACGCGCCACACCTCGTTCGGCAAATAGCCGACCAGTACCATCAAAAAGTAAGGCCAAAGCTCCATCAGTAGCGGGTTCATGTCGTGGCCTCGCGTATGCGATGCACGAGATAAGCAAGCGTGCCGCCGATCAGGCCCGTCCACATCAGGTCGAGATTGACGTCGAGAATTGTGAGCAACGGCCCGATCAGCAATCCCAATACCAGTCCAAGTTTGTCGAGCATCATGCGTGCGTTGCGTGCCGTGGACATGAGGAACGACATCGGCGTCAGGAACAAAAGTCCGCCGGCGAGCAGCGGCGGCAATCCGGCCGCCAGATAGAAGCCAACAAAACCGAAGACGGCCGCCGTAGCCATGTAGCCGGCCGACATGCCGTTGCAGAACGGAATGCGCCATTGATGCTCGATGCTGGGCAGGAGGCGCAGCGATTCGACCCACATGCTCACCGCGGTGAAATGTGTTGGCAGCAGCAGGTCGCGCAGGCGCGTCGTCGGTCCACGCAACACCGGCATGAGCGCGACGACCATCGGAAACAACCGCACCGCGCTCAGCGTGACCGCGAGCGCGATCTCGAACAGCGCGGCGCCCGTGGTCACCGTTGTGATCAGAATGACTTGCGCTGGCGCTGCCCATACCAGAACAGTCGATGTCGCCAGCCACCAGGAGCTCAGGCCGAAATCATGTGTCAGCGCACCGATGCCGATATAGGTTCCGGCCAGCACCAACATGAACACCGACGTCACAGCGGTCTTTGCGCCGGCAAAGAAAGCGGCTGAGGGCGACGAAAAGGCGACGGGCGCGGACATAGCGGGCATTCAGGTCTCTCACAGCATCCGGGTCTCCGCAACGGGCCACATCAGCATGCGGCACGTGCGAAAAGCGAAGGCCGGGCGCGAGCCCGGCCTTGCAAACGGCGTGTCCTTCGTGGTCTCAAACTTTGGCCAATGGCACTTTCGGCACCGACCCGCGCTTAGGCTTCGGCCGTGGCGGCGAGCGGCGTTTTGCCTTCGGCTTGGGCGCCGGCAGCTTCTCAGGCTTTGGCGTAACCGGCCCATCGAGGAACTGGAAGCCGAGCTTGTCGCGGTCCTGCTCGTCTTTGTCGACGATAACGCGCACGTGGCCGCCCGACTTCAGATGGCCGAACAAGACTTCATCGGCCAACGGCTTTTTGATGTGCTCCTGGATGACGCGCGCCATTGGCCGAGCGCCCATCAACTCGTCATAGCCGTTGGCAATCAGCCAGCGTGAGGCCTCTTCCGAAAGCTCAATGGTAACGTTGCGGTCGCCGAGTTGAGCCTCAAGCTGTAGGACGAACTTCTCGACCACCTTTGCGAGCACTTCCTGCGACAGATGCGCAAAAGTGATGGTCGCGTCGAGCCGGTTCCGGAACTCGGGCGCGAACATCTTGTTGATCGCTTCCTGATCGTCGCCTTCCCGCTTGCTGCGCGTAAACCCGTAAGCCTGCTTCGCAAGGTCCGAAGCGCCTGCGTTCGTGGTCATGATCAGAATGACGTTCCGGAAATCGACCTGCTTGCCGTTATGATCGGTGAGCTTACCGTGGTCCATGACCTGCAGCAGCACATTGAACAGGTCTGGGTGCGCTTTCTCGATCTCGTCCAGCAGCAGCACGCAATGCGGGTGTTGATCGACGCCGTCGGTGAGCAATCCTCCCTGATCGAAGCCGACGTAGCCCGGGGGAGCCCCGATCAGGCGGGACACCGTGTGCCGCTCCATATATTCGGACATGTCGAACCGGATCAGCTCGACGCCAAGCGACGCGGCGAGTTGCTTCGCCACCTCGGTCTTGCCGACGCCGGTCGGACCGGAAAACAGATAGCAACCGATGGGCTTTTCAGGCTCACGCAGCCCGGCGCGGGCGAGCTTGATCGACGCCGAAAGCGACTCGATTGCTTTGTCCTGACCGTAGACGACAGTCTTCAGGGTCTGATCGAGATGCAGCAACACCTCCGCATCATTCTTGGAGACCGTCTTCGGCGGGATGCGCGCCATTGTCGAGATCGTCGTCTCGATTTCCTTGATCCCGATCGTCTTCTTGCGCCGGCTCTCCGGCAGCAGCATTTGCGCCGCACCGGACTCGTCGATCACGTCGATTGCTTTGTCCGGCAATTTCCGATCGTGAATATAGCGTGATGACAGCTCGACGGCCGCCTTGATGGCCTCGTTCGTGTATTTGAGTTTGTGATAATCCTCAAAATAAGGCTTGAGTCCTTTGAGAATCTCAATCGCGTCAGGAACCGATGGTTCATTAACGTCGATCTTCTGGAATCGCCGCACAAGTGCGCGGTCTTTCTCAAAGTACTGCCGATACTCCTTGTATGTCGTCGAGCCTATGCACCGGATCGTTCCCGACGCCAACGCAGGCTTGAGAAGGTTTGAAGCGTCCATTGCGCCGCCAGACGTCGCGCCCGCGCCGATCACTGTGTGAATTTCATCGATAAACATGATCGCGCCAGGATAGGCCTCGATCTCCTTGATGACTTGCTTGAGCCGTTCCTCGAAATCGCCGCGATAGCGCGTACCGGCCAGCAGCGTGCCCATGTCGAGCGCAAAAACCGTCGCGCCCTTAAGTACATCCGGCACCTCGCCGTGCACGATCCGCCGTGCAAGCCCTTCGGCGATCGCGGTCTTGCCCACGCCGGCATCACCAACAAACAGCGGGTTGTTCTTCTGCCGGCGGCAGAGAACTTGAATTGTGCGGTTGATCTCGGCATCCCGGCCGATTAGCGGATCGATCTTCCCATCCTTGGCCTTCTTGTTGAGATTGATGCAGTACGCTTCGAGCGCATCGCCCTTCTTCTTTGGCTCGTCGCCGCCTTTTGTATCCGCTTCTTCTTCAACGCCGCGCACCGGACGTGATTCCGAAAGACCAGGCCGCTTTGCAATTCCGTGGCTGATATAATTGACGGCATCGTAGCGGGTCATGTCCTGCTCTTGCAGGAAATACGCAGCATGACTTTCGCGTTCTGCAAAAATCGCAACAAGGACGTTTGCGCCGGTCACCTCCTCGCGACCCGAGGATTGCACGTGAATCACCGCACGTTGAATGACCCGCTGGAACCCCGCCGTCGGCTTGGAGTCCTCCGCACCATCGGTGATCAGATTTTCCAATTCCGATTCCAGATAGGTTGTCAGGCTGCGGCGTAGCTTGTCGAGATCGACGTTGCATGCACGCATCACTGCGGACGCATCCTGATCATCGATCAGCGCCAGAAGCAGGTGCTCGAGCGTTGCGTATTCATGGTGGCGTTCATTGGCGAGCGCCAGGGCCCGATGAAGGGATTGTTCGAGGCTGCGCGAGAAAGTCGGCATTAGCTTCTCATTCCTGCTTGTATTGACCGTTTCTTCCCCGACTCACTTTTTTTCCATTACGCATTGCAAAGGATGCTGATGTTTGCGCGCAAAGTCCATGACCTGCGTGACCTTGGTTTCCGCGACCTCGTACGTATAGACGCCGCATTCGCCGATCCCGTGATGATGCACATGCAACATTATTCTTGTGGCGGCTTCGTGGTCCTTGCCAAAGAAGCGTTCCAGAACATGCACGACGAATTCCATGGGGGTGTAGTCGTCGTTGAGAATGAGGACCCGGTACATGTTCGGCCGCTTGGTTTGCGGCTTGGTCTTGGTGATGACCGCAGTGCCTGGTCCGCCCTGCTCGTTCCGGCGCTTGCGATCGTCGTCGGCCATATTGGTGGCTCGCGAACCACGGATCGCAATATCAGTCTTTGCAAAGGGGAATCTCATGGTCGGAGCATTGCATTCGGGTTGCACCTTGGCCACGCCGTCACGTGACCACCTAATATAATAAAGACCTCGGCACAGCCCTTCCAAGCCGCCAATTCGCACAAGGCCTGCCCCGTTCCGGGACAGGGGCGAGAATCCGCGCGATTTGCCAACGGCCCAAAGCAGATAGCTATTGCTTAAGCGATCGCAACCCGTTTGGCGGCAAATTGAGGCGACTTTCCCCCAAATTCGGCGCGTTGTTCTCACGTTTTCTCAAGGGGGTAGCCCCATAAGGAGGAACTCTATTGGTAGGTCGTGTTCTCAAACATTGGGTGATGCCGCATGTTTGCCCGTTTTCTCTCGAACACCCGGGGCGGTGTCGCCCCTCTCATGGCCATCGTTGCCGTCCCCGTCCTCGCGGCGGTCGGTATGGCCGTCGACTACACGCGGGCAAATGCCGCCCGCACTGCGTTCCAGGTTTCGCTGGACGCAACCGCATTGATGCTCTCAAAAAATGCGGCGAACGAAGACAGCACTGCGCTGCAAACGCAGGCGACCAACACGTTTAACGCTCTCTACAAGCACCCCGAAGTGAACAACATCACGGTTACGCCGACATACACGTCAGGGGTGGCCGGGTCGCAGCTCACGCTTCAAGGCACCGGTGACATCCATACCAACTTCCTCGGGGTCCTCGGGATCAGCCAGATCGATTTCACTGCGACCTCGGTTTCGACCTGGGGTAACACACGCCTGCGGGTCGCCCTTGTGCTCGACAATACCGGTTCGATGTCGAGCGCCGGCAAGATGACCGCTCTTAAGGCTGCAACTCATAATTTGCTGGATCAGCTCAAGAGCGCTGCACATCAGCCCGAAGATGTCTACGTTTCCATCGTGCCCTTCAGCAAAGACGTGAATTTCGGCCCTGACAACTACAATCAGAGCTGGCTGCGCTGGGACCTGTGGGATGCGGTGAATGGAACCTGCAGCGACTCAAGCTATCATAAGCAAAGCAGCTGCTTGTCTCACGGAAAGGTCTGGACGCCGGCCGCGCACAGCACCTGGAATGGCTGTGTTACCGACCGCGACCAGAATTACGATACAACCAACACTGCGCCAGTCGCCGGTGCCACGCTTTATCCAACCGAGCAATATAGCTCCTGCTCCGTGCCGCTGATGCAATTGACCAACGACTGGACAGCATTGAATGCGAAGGTCGACACAATGCAGCCGGTTGGCAATACCAACCAGGCCATCGGCTTGCAGGTGGGCTGGCAAACGCTGACGGCGACGCCATTCACTGTCCCTCCGATCGACCCTGACTACAAATATCAGACGGTCATTATCCTGCTGACCGACGGCCTCAACACCGAGGATCGCTGGTATACGTCGCAGACTTCGATCGACACCCGTGAAAAGAAGACCTGTGACAATGTGAAGGCCGCCGGCATCACGCTGTATACCGTGCAGGTCAATACGGGCGGCGACCCGACTTCAACCCTGTTGCAGAACTGTGCGACCGATTTGGGAAAATTCTTCCTGCTGACCACAGCCGGACAGATCGTGACGACATTCGGTCAAATCGGCACGGCGCTCCAGAATCTTCGCCTGTCAATGTAACCGATAAGAGCCCGGCGTAGCTTGCCTTAACGAGGCATCGTTACGCCGGGCTCTGCAGCCACATTTCTCCGGTCCGGCCAACGGCACGTTAAGGACGCCTCACAAGATTTGCGCTCATTTGTCCGAATGGAAACAAAGGCCATTTACCATCAAAGCCTTTGAAAGTGCGCAGACAATGTCCGTAAGCGACCCCAAATCCTTACTGCCCTCTTCGGATTCGGCCCACCCCGATATACCGGCCCTTTAGCAGCGTCCTTTAACACGGCAGCCGGGCTCAAACTTTTCCTTGGTGCGCCATGATGAATGCTTGGAAGAAGTTTCGTCGAACCTTGTCCGCCTTCCGTGTCGCGCAGGCCGGCAACGTCGCAATCACATTCGCCTTCGCATCCCTGCCAATCATCGGCTTTGTCGGCGCCGCCATCGATTACAGCCGCGCCAATGCAGTCAAGGCTGCCATGCAGACCGCGCTCGATTCCACCGCGCTGATGCTCTCGAAGGAGGCCGCGAGCGACACCGAAGACCAGCTGAAGACAAATGCGACGAAATATTTCAAGGCCCTCTTCACAGCCTGGGAGGCCAAGGACATCGATGTCAAGGTCACCTATGGCACGACTGGCGGCTCCAACATCAAGGTCGAGGCCACAGCTGCTCTTGATGCGAGATTTGTGAAGGTGCTCGGATTCGACACGTTTCACCTGGGAGCTTCGTCCGTCGCCAAGTGGGGCATCACGCGTCTGCGCGTTGCGCTCGTGCTCGACAACACGGGGTCAATGGACAGCGCGGGCAAGATGACCGCCCTCAAGACCGCGACCAAGAATTTGATCGACCAACTGCACGGCGCCGTCACCACAGATGGTGACGTTTATGTCTCGATCATTCCGTTTGCAAAAGACGTCAACCTGGACAAGTCGAACTTTGCCGCGGATTGGATCTACTGGGGTACTGCGACTGGTACCCCGGCCCAAGATCCCACCATGTCTGATGACACCTCATGGGACGCCAACAACGGTTCCTGCAGCAGCGGAAGCTGGAACACGCGCGCCAAATGCCGCGATAACGTCGGCTCGTGCAGTGTTTCGGGGTATACGAACGCGGATTCCTGCACGAGTTCCGGAATGTGCAGCAACGGGGGCTACAGCTCGCAGAGCACCTGCATAAGCCACGGCGTCTGTTCGAACCCGTCATACACGACGAAAAACAAATGCCAGAATAAAGGCGGCACATGGACGGTAAACACCTGGACCTCTTACAATGGTATTTGGACGCCAACGGCAACGTGGACACCCAAGGTGCATAACAGCACCAACTGGAACGGCTGCGTGATGGATCGCGGTGATTGGGACGAACCCGACACGACCTATAACTTTGACACCAATGCCAGCCCGCCGGACCCCGTCACGCCAAGGTGGTCATCCCTGTACGCGGCAGAACAATACAGTTCCTGTCCGAAGGCGGTGAAGGGCCTGACTTATGAATGGGACAATATGAAGACGCTGGTCGACAGTATGGTACCGGCAGGCAACACCAATCAGGCGATTGGCTTGCAGGTCGGCTGGATGTCGCTTGTCGGCGGCGGTCCGTTCACCGTGCCGGCTATGGATCCCGACTTCAAATACCAGCAGGTCATCATTCTGCTGACGGACGGTTTGAACACACAGGACCGCTGGTACAACACCGATACCGACATTGACGCACGCCAGCAAATCACTTGCGACAATGTCAAGGCGGCCAAAATCGATCTCTACACCATTCAGGTCAACACCGGCGGCGATCCGATATCGACCCTGCTGCAGAACTGCGCCAGCGATCCGGCAAAGTTCTGGCATTTGACGTCGGCGGACCAGATGACGGCGACGTTCAACACCATCGGCACCAACCTCACCAAGCTGCGGGTGGCGCAATAAAGGTGGTGTGACCGCGGGCGGGTTCGCGCCACGGCGTCTGTCACGACAAACAAAAAGCCCGGCTCATCGAGCCGGGCTTTGCATTCCAACTGAACTCTACGCGACGCTACCGACGCGGAACTCAACGCTACTTATTTCGTCTTTGCGAACAGGGACTCGAAAGGCTTGTAGGTTTCCTTGGCGAGATCGGCATACAACTCACCGATCTTCGAAGCCTTGGCCACAAACCCCTCATAGGCGGTCTTGGCGAATTCGGTCTGAACCTCGATCGCCTTGTCGAACGACTTCACGCCGAAAAGCTTCTCGAGCGCGGCGGTGCCGTCCTCGAACGCCTTCTTCGAATAGTCCGCAACCTCAACTGCAATCGCCTGAGTGCCTTTAGAAAGCGCACCCATGGCTTTCAGGGTCACGTCCACATTGTCTTTGCTGACCTGCTGGAGGTCCTCGAAATTCTTGACCATGTCATCCCTTCCGGCCCGCTCGGCGGCGCCAATGTGCTAAATTTCGAACCTGGCCGTGCCAGGAATGAGCACTCATATACTGCACTGCACAATAAAGTCAAGCGTTATTATTGCACTGCAAAAATCTCTTAAAATTCAGTGGATTGCCTTAGTAATTTGTAAACTACGTTCTCCTACCGTCATAAATTGTCGCGCCGCGGTGAGGCTATAAATCGGCCACGATGGCGGCCTAGGGGATGGCCATAAAAACGGGGTTTGGGGAGAGTTGATGTTGCTTGGGGGAGGCGTATTTCAGCGCGGTCTTTGCTGTAGCGCCATCGGCCTGGCGACCGTCCTTGCAATTACTGCCTTTAGCGCAGATGCCCATGCCAAGCGCGCTCACCGTGCCCGGTCAGCCGACAGCTATCAGCCCGCTTATTCGTCGATAGTCGTGGATGCCAATTCAGGCGCCGTCATGCAGGCGACCAACGCCGATGCTCCGCGCCACCCTGCATCGCTCACGAAGATCATGACGCTCTACCTGCTGTTTGAGCGCTTGGAGCAAGGCAAGATCAAGCTTACGACCGATTTGCCGGTTTCCGCTCACGCCGCCGTCCAGGCGCCGTCCAAGCTTGGCCTTAAGCCCGGTGACTCGATCCGGGTCGAAACCGCCATCCGCGCCATTGTGACCAAGTCGGCCAATGACGTGGCTGTCATCGTCGCGGAAGCGATTGGAGGTGACGAGCCTGCTTTCGCCAAGATGATGACAGCAAAGGCCCGTGCGCTCGGGATGAGCCAGACCACCTATCGCAATGCATCCGGGCTCCCGGATGACCAGCAGATCACAACTGCGCGCGATCAGGCCATCCTGGGCCGCGCGATCCAGGACCGTTTCCCGAACTACTACCACTATTTCGCGACCCGCACTTTCGAATATCGCGGCCATGCCATTCGCAACCACAACCACCTCCTGGGCACGGTTGATGGCGTTGACGGAATCAAGACCGGCTACATCCACGATTCCGGATTCAACATCGTCACGTCGGTGCGCCGCGCGAACCATCATGTTGTCGCGGTTGTCTTCGGTGGGCGCAGCGCGCCGGCGCGCGACGCGCGGGTGAGAAGTCTCATCGACAACAATATCAACATCGCTGCGGTCAAACGGACTGCACCTCCCGTCGTCGAGGGATGGGAAACCGCAATGGCCCGCAAGGATCACATCGACAAAGATAAAAAGGACAAGGAGAAAGATGATGATCGCACCGGCTCCGCGCCTGTGCGCGTTGCATCGGTGACGCGTGCGTCCTCGGACGCACCGGTTCCCGGCTCGACAGATCCGATCAAGCCGAATGCCGTAAAGACGGTCGCCGTGCATCCCGGGAGCATGCGGACCGCGGCCTTGACTCCGTTGCCATCTGAAAGCCGGCAGCTCACGCCAACGCCACCCGAGTCCACACAGGCGACGATCACCACCGTTATCGCGGTAAAGACCGAGCAATCCCCATCAATCGCACCGCCTGTGCCTGCACCGGCTGCCCCCGAGCCGCCTGTCACAAAATCTGACCCCTCTCCCCCTGCAGCCCCAGCCAAGGTGGCTTCCGCCGTTCCGAGTGCGCCTGTCGCAACGCAGGCACCGGAGCCCGTCGCTAAGCCGCGTTCTGGATGGATCATTCAGATCGGCGCCCTACCAGACGAGAAAGATGCCTGGCAGCGACTGGAGCTCGCCCAAACAAAGGTCAAAGTCCTTCTCGGTAAGGCCGACCCGTTTACCGAACGTGTTGAGAAAGGCGAGAAGGTGCTGTTCCGTGCGCGGTTCGCAGGGCTGGAGAAGAATCAGGCGGAGGCCGCCTGCAAGCATCTCAAGCGCAGCGATATTCCATGCATGTTGGTGAAAAATTGAATTTCAAGAAAATGCATAACAGGGACGTGCCGAACCAGGAGCCGCTGATGGTCGTGTTTGTGGAGTACCTCAGCGATGACGGCGAAGAAGGATTTCCTTGGCCTCGTTGATACGGGCCGCGAGATACGTCGAGCCCCCCTGGTCGGGATGCATTTTCTTCATAAGCGTGCGGTGCGCGCGGCCGATGTCGTCGGCGCTCGCGCCGGGCTCCAGGCCAAGGATCTGATAGGCCTCCTGCTCCGACATTTTTCCGCTGGCCGTCGCGCGCCGCCCCGCCGCCGCATCCGCCTGCGCGTGCTCACTCCAACTGGGATCCCGGCGGTCAAGATAAGCTGCAAGTAAGGCGCGGCTTTCCTCGTCAATCTCTCTGAACATCGAGATCAAGGTCTCGACGTCGAGCCCTTCCAGCGCAGCGCCCTGATGACGGCCGGCAATAACGTGACCGCGCATCGAACCGCTGTCATGGTCTAGCTCCATCTCAAAGAACGCAGAACGCACACGCGACGTCTGTCCGCCTGTCTTCCGCGTACGCGCTCCAAAGCCTGCAGGCCCAAACGGCACCCAGCCGAGCAACCCAAGCCCAAAGACGCCCAACGGAATGGCAACGCCAACCTCTCCACGCAAGCCCAAGAAGACTGCAAGTCCGAGTGAAACCAGGCCGCCGCCGACTTTTGTCACGCGCGCAGCAATTCTCGGATCGACCTTCGAGATCACACTGAGTGCCCACAGTGCGAGCACCAATACCAGAACGCCGAAAATAAGCGCGGGCATGGCTACTTCAGTTGCGACAACAATTGTTGCGCGCCGGCCGAACGCCTGGACGACAATTCCTTGAGCGCCCGAACGCCGCCTGCGGCATACGCAGCGACCGCACGCAGCAGTTCGCCAAGCTGATGTGCAGAACCCGTATCGAACCGGCAGTACGCGCCGCGCGACAAACGCGCGATCTCGCGATACGCGTTTTCCGCAATTGGATCGCCACCTTCCTGAAACATGAATACCGGAACACCCAGAATGCCCAGTTCACCGGCCGCTTGGCATAAATTGTCTATTGCCTCCTCCATGGCATCGCCGACGAAAACCAGGGCTTGAACCTTGCCGCGCGCGTGCTCCTGACGCGCGTGGTTGAGTATTTTACCAATCTGTGTCTGCCCACCGCGACAGTCGATCCTGGACATCAGGTCAGCGAGCCGCTTCCCGTCCGAGACCCAGCCTGATGCCCGGCATTCGTTCAAGCCGCGAAAATAGACGAGTTGAATGTCGAGCCCGCCAATGCCGGCCGCTTCCCTAAACATGTCAGCCTGCAGCGTGCATGCCGTGTCCCAGGTTGGCTGCCGGCTCATTGTCGCATCAAGCGCAAAGAGCAGACGGCCTCGGGCACCTTGCGCACTCGAAGGTCCGAGCGCGCGGACGCGTTCAAGAAACGTCTCAATCTCGGACCTGGGCGAAACTGGCGCAGGCGTCTGCTGGGAATTCTTGGCCATGGCGCGATTCTACACCGAATTAGGAATGCTCGCGCGACTCTCCGCACATCACGTAAATGGCGGCCCCACAGCAGGAATGCAAGCTTGCCGACCTATCCGATGATATCGTGAACCTGCAGGGGCTGATCCATGACGGAGAACCATTCCGCGCGGGCGGCGGCACGCCGTTTACCATTCTCCGACAACGGCAGCTGCAGGGCATTGAGAACCGAAATGACTTCTTCTCTCGCGGTCACGTGCGAGAGGTTTGGCCGCGTACCAAGCGTTTCCTCATCCAGATCATCGAGCGCGGTCAATCCTCTGGGGAAAAATTCACGATAGACAACGCGTTCGGCAAAGCCCTCGACGGATCGAAAACCCATTCGTTTTGACAGTTCGTTGATCCCATCGCCGACCAACCGCTTGTTTCGCGACGCGAGATTGGACAACCGGTTCCGTACCACGATCCAATCCGTGAGGCGGCCGTCGACCAATCGGCGTTGACGGCGCGCTTCCCGCACCATTTCGGCGTAGTGACTTTCTCCCGTCACGGCAAAATTTGTCGGATCAAGCGTGGCCAGCACGTCGAAGTCCAGAAAGCTGTCGTTTAGCGGCGTGACCAGCGTGTCGGCCATCGAGTGAGCAAGCCTCATCAGGTAGGTGTCGGCCCCTGGTGTATCGATGACGACTACATCATGATTATGCTCGATCGCTCCGATCGCCGCCGAAAAGTTTTCAAACTCTCGCGCCTCGTTGGCCTCGAGCGAATTACCCTCCGCGCGCGCGATGCAATAGTGCGTAGGCAGTTCAAGCGACACTCGTGCACGCTCGGCCCAAGCGCGACGATTGTCGATGTAGTGGGTGAAGCTTTGCTGGCGCGAATCGAGATCAATCGTCGCTACACGCTGCCCAGCCTTCAGTAAGGCGACCGCAATATGCAAAGCGGTCGTCGACTTTCCCGAACCGCCCTTCTCGTTCCCGAGAACGACAACGTGCGCTGATTGAACGTTTTCCTGAATTGGCTGGATTAGCATGCCGCCCCTCTCCGGCTGCTAATTGTCAAAATATTTGTATACGTTAGTCAAGTTAATCCCGATTTGATCCTCAATTAGCTAGTCTGCGCCTGGCCGCCTTGATCGACGTATTGCGGTTTTGCGACACTCCGCCGACAAGGCCGACAATTATGGCAACAGCTCCGAAGATTTTGCGGACGGTCCCTTCGCTCAGGCGTGCATTGGAACCGTATCGAAAGGCGGGCGCCAGTATCGCGCTGGTGCCCACGATGGGTGCGTTGCATCGCGGTCACATGGCGCTCATCAGAGAAGCGCGGCGGCGAGCAAAACGGGTTGTCGTCTCGATATTTGTCAATCCGACGCAATTTGCGCCGCATGAAGACTTCGCAAGTTACCCACGGAGCTTCGCAACCGACCTCAAGGCCTTGCGGGCGGAGAAGATTGATGCCGTGTGGGCGCCTGCCGTCGAGGCGATGTATCCGGACGGTTTCGCCACTCGCCTTGCGCCAGAAGGGCCGGCCAAAGCCGGCCTCGAGGACGAATATCGTCCACATTTTTTCGGCGGCGTCGCTACCGTTGTTGCCAAACTGTTCACGCAGGTTTCTCCGGACTTTGCGTTCTTCGGGCAAAAAGACTACCAGCAGCTGCGCATTGTTACCCAAATAGCCAAGGATTTCGATCTGCCGGTGAAGGTTATCGGAGTTCCAACGGTGCGTGAGCCCGACGGCTTGGCCCTTTCGTCTCGCAACGTGTACCTTTCTTCGGCGGAGCGCGCGGTCGCCCCGATGCTCTACAAAGTTCTCAAAGGTTGCGCGTCCCGCATCAAAAGCGGCGAGAAGATCGATCGCGTTTTAAATGTAGGACGCATTGAAGTGGATTTGGCCGGATTCAGCCTGGACTATCTTGAGGCGCGCCACGCACTGACATTGGCACCCGTCGTGTCGCTCAAGGAAGGGCCGGTTCGCCTGCTCATCGCTGCAAGGCTTGGTAAAACACGTCTGATTGACAACATCGCGGTTTAAAGAAGACCCAACTCGCGTAACTCGCGCCGCATCGTTTCGGGCATTCTTGCGGCACCAGGCGCTGCGCGAGAAAGATCCCGAGGCGCATCCCTGAGCTCCAGATAGCGCCAACCCTGGAATGCCGCGCGCGGCCGCGGCTCGACAAGCACCACTTTGCCGTCGAGAACGATGCGACAGCGTCCGACGCCGTCTTTATCAGTGAACGGGCGAATATCGAGGATGCGCTCGCGACAAGCGATCTGCCCCCGAACAACCCAATACAACGAGCCTCCGTCGATGAGTTCCTCGCCGCGCTTCGGCACCATTCGCGTCGTGTGGATATGCTCGGGCTTCTGCCTTCGCCGCTTCTTTTCTCTCAGCTTCTCCCTGATCCAGTCTTCGAGATCGGCGACTGAGTCGCAGCCGACGCACAGCTTGATGAGGTGAAGCGACATTCCTAAAGCCTGAGGTGCGCAAAACGACCAGATAACCCTGCATAATGGGCAATTGGACCATAGGAAAGCCGTTTCCAGCCCTTCTCCCCACGTATGCCCGAAATCCAAGAGTTTCTTAACGCCCGGTGCTTACAGATTTGGCACAACCAGCAACGGGAACCCGCGTATGGCCACAAGCGCGATCATCCGGCGCGAGGCAGCCGATGATCGGCTGTTGGTTACGGGAGCTATAGCCGGCCTGGCGGTCGGGGCAGCCCTGCTTCATTTCCTTGTGCCAATCAACCACGACGAGGCCTATTTCATAGCGCTCGTCGGGCGACTGCTTGATGGCGGCCAGATCGGCAAAGATGTCATGGATATAAACATGCCACATGTTTGGTGGATCAGCGCCGTGCCAGTCTGGTTCGCGCGCCAACTCGGTCTACGGCCCGACATCGCAGCTACCGCGTTCACTGTTGCATTGGCTATCCTGTCGCTTGCTGGGGTTGCTCATATAATGGCAGCAGCCGGCTTCACGCGTTTTGCTCGTAACTTGTTCCTTGTTTTTGCTGCCTTACTGGTTCTGTTCGTGCCCGGCTACGATTTCGGCCAGCGCGAGCACTGGATGGTGCTGCTTACCCTGCCTTACATAGTCGCCTGCGGCTGCCGTCCGAACAAATTGGTGCTTCCCACGGCCGTTGGTGCCGTCGTCGGAGTGGCCGCGTGCCCTGGATTTTGCATCAAACCCTATTTTCTGCTGGTGCCGGTCGCCCTCGAAATCTGGATTCTAGTGCGACTGCGGCGACCAAGTCTGGTCATTCGTTCTGAAACAGTCGCCATGGTCATCGCCGGCATCGTGTGTGCAGGACTGACCATCACATACGCGTGGTCCTACCTGGAAGTAGATATGCCGACCGCGCTGTTGGCCTATTGGTCGTACAACAGCTCGCTGCAGGAAGTTTTTCTCTCAGCGGCCATACTGCTCGCCCCCGCCTCCATGTTGGTGGCGGTTGCTTATCTGGCACGTCAAAAAGACGTACAAACTTCGGCACTCGCACAAGCCTTGGCAGTAGCAGGTGCAGCAAGCCTTGTTGCCGCGCTCATCCAAGCAAAGCCTTGGTCTTACCACTTCCTTCCCGCCATCATTTTCTTCAATCTGTCAGCAGTTGCCCTTCTCGCCGCAGAAAAGCCACGCGCCGACAAGCTTACCCTGCGGCGCATCGCATTCGCCATTCTCGTGGCCATGGCCATTGCGCCCACCGCTTTCGAAGCAAAGCGGATCTTCGAAGGCACATCGAGTCGGGAAAGCCAGTTGGCGGCGGTGTTCCGCAACAATCCGGGGCCGAACAGAACGGTGTTCGGATTCATGCCCTCACCGCGCGAGGTTTTCCCGGCAGTGATTGCCGCCGGCGTCGAATGGGCAACCCCCTTTTGCTGCGTGTATCTCATCGCCGCCGCCGCGCGCGTAGACGAAGCGCCAGCCGCCGATCAGCCGAAAATAAAGGCTGCAGGATTAAATCAGGCCGAGATGGCGATTTCCGCCGTGCGCATTAAAGAGCCCGGGGTCATCGTTATTGCGACAGGCATTGACATGTTGGGCTTTGGTCATCGCGCTTTCGATTACGTGGCATGGCTGAGCGCACATACAGATTTTGCGAGCACCCTCGCGCACTACCGTGAGACCAGCCCTATCGGCCCGTTTCGTATCTTCGTCAGGAAGTGATCGCCGGGGCGACCGTCATCAATTGGGCCCCTTCTGCGACCTGCGCGTCTTTGGCGGCAACAATTTCGGTCACGACGCCGTCGATCGGTGACACGATCGTGTGCTCCATCTTCATCGCTTCAATAATTGCGACGCGCTGACCCCGTGTGACCTGAGCCCCCTTTTTCACAAGCAGGGCTAGTATCTTGCCGTGCATTGGCGCACGCACCAGCCCGCTTTTGTCGTGGTCGCCGGCTTCGGCAAGACTAGGGTCACGCAGGCTCACTTTGGTCTGCCGACCGTGGCGCAGCACGAAAACAGCATCCGAGCCGGCGATCGCTAATGCATCCGACGCGGGTGCGACCCCCTCCACGGACAGCTCAGGCCCTTTGGCGGTGTACACAACCTCGGCGACGGCCGCCTCACCATTCGCGACTATGGGCAATGTCAGCCGCCGCGTGCCGGACATTTGAAATGCGTCAGCGACATCCCAGGGCGATTGCGTTTCCTCGGTTATGTCCTCCGGCGGGTCCGATGCTGGGAGGTGATCCTGCGCCAGCAGCCACTGGGCCCCGAACGCGGCTGCGCCGCGATCAAGCCCTTGGGGTACTGCACCTAACTCCACAAGATTCCCGTCTATGAAGCCTGTATCGAAATCGCCTTTGCGAACCGGCGCCGCGCGGCAAAGCGCCACGAGGAATCCAATATTGCTGCGCGGACCCGCCACGATTGTCCGCTCGAGCGCCACAGCCAGCCGGTCGAAGGCTTCATCCCTTGTTTGCCCGCGACTGATCAATTTCGCGACCATCGGATCGTAGAAAGGTGTCACTTCGCTGCCACGCTCCACCCCCGTATCGATACGTAGCCCGTCGATTTCTGGAAATTGCAGGTCGACGAGCCGGCCCGTCGACGGCAGGAAACCGCGCTCCGGGTCCTCGGCATAGAGTCGCGCCTCAACCGCGTGCCCCTTGGAGGCGATCTGTTCCTGCATCAAAGGCAATTTTTCGCCAGCCGCTATCCGAAACTGCCATTCCACCAGATCCAGCCCGGTCACCGCCTCTGTGACGGGATGCTCCACCTGAAGCCGCGTGTTCATCTCCATGAACCAGAAACTGCCTGCTTTGAGGCCGTTGGTAGCATCGGCAATGAATTCCACGGTTCCCGCGCCGACGTAGCCCGTCGCTTTTGCTGCCGCGACTGCTGCTGTGCCCATGCGCGCCCGCAGTTCTGGGGTCATTCCAGGCGCCGGCGACTCCTCCATGACCTTCTGATGGCGCCGTTGCAGCGAACAATCGCGTTCACCGAGATGAATGGCGTTGCCATGACGGTCCGCAAAGATCTGGACCTCGATGTGACGTGGGCTCGCAACGTATTTTTCGACCAGCACGCGCGCGTCGCCGAACGAGCTTTTGGCTTCCCGCTGCGCCCCTTCCAGCGCGGTATCGAAATCGGCATGGCGCTCCACACGGCGCATGCCTTTGCCGCCACCGCCTGCGAGGGGTTTGACGATGACGGGATATCCGATTTCATAGGCCTTCTGTTTGAGGAACTTCGGCTCCTGCAGTTCACCGTGATAACCGGGTACGACGGGCACGCCCGCTTTTTCCATCAGCGTTTTGGCATGATGTTTGAGACCCATGGCCCGTATGGCTGATGCAGGCGGGCCGACAAACACTATGCCCGCGTCTAGACAGGCCTCGGCGAAGTCGACGTTTTCGGACAGAAAACCATACCCGGGATGGATGCACTCAGCCTGCGCCTGCGTGGCTGCTGCGATCAGCTTATTGATCACTAGGTAGCTTTCGGCTGCCGGCGCCGGCCCGATTGCATATGCTTCGTCGCACTGCCGAACGTGGAGCGAAGTTGCATCCATTTCGGAATAGACCGCGATCGTGCGTATCCCCATCCGCCGCGCGGTCCGGGCGATGCGACAGGCAATTTCGCCGCGATTGGCAATCAGGACGGATTTAAACATGAGGCCGCGCCGGTTGGCCCCGATACTAGCGCGCGGGCGGGGACGCCGCCTGGCTCTGCGGCCGCTTCGGTGGCACAGGCGCAGTGGTGCCTGTTTTCTCCGTCGCCGCGTGAGCGCCCTGGGGGCTCGCCGGCTCCTTGGGGGGTGGCGGCTCGGCATTCATGATGCTGACGGGCGGGATCGATGCCGAAGATGGAAAGTCGTAGCGGCCGTCGAGAGGATGCGATGGCGACAGCGGCTCCGGAGCCGAAGCGACCGGCGCCGTTCCGGGTGCGGAGGCCTGCGGTACATTTTCAGGCGCAGCTTCGCCCTTCCCCCATGCGGCCGCGTACCGGGCAACATAGGCATCGAAAGCGTGGACCTTGAAATTGGCTTTGAGCGTGGACGCGTCGTGAAGCATGGCAAATGCGGCACACTTCTCGACCGTGCAGCCGTCACGGACGGCCAGCACATGCGCGGCTATCCCGAAGCGATCGAGTTCGATTGCACGACGTGTCGGAGCCAACGCCGCCAGCACGTCGGAACCGCCGCGTCCGGCCGTTGCGGCAGCATCCGCCAGCAGCGACAGACGCGCGCTGATATAGCTCACCGCTCGCGCAGCGCTCTGCGGATCCGCGAATACTGATTTTTCACATGCATTTTCAATTTCCTCGCCGGCCAGGCCGTCGAGGCACGAAAGTGCGGATCCAGGTGCAGTGGCGCTCAGGCTAAGCTGGCTGTTTCGTTCAAGCAGCGCCCGGTCTTCGGCAGCGCTTTCGCTTCGCATCAGCCGGTCGAGGATGCCGAAGACAGCCACCCCCGCGACCGCGATCGCAAGCACAGGCGCCACAATGCGGGATGCATGTCCTTGGGATACGCGCCGGACCGCCAGAATAACCATCACGAAAAACAACGCCGCCAATGCGCCTGCCACGGGGGCCGGCAGCACTAGCGGCGTCGAAAACATCCCGTCCACAAACGTGCTGTTGATCGTTGACATTGGTGTCCGGTCAGCTGCCTGTTGGCGGAAGGGCTATTGGATCTTCGCTCCCGAGACTTTTACCACATTGGCCCATTTCTCGATGTCTTTCCGAAGGTAGGCATCGAATTCCTCGGGGGTTTTAACAAGGGGAACGGCCCCCTGCTTAAGCCAAACTTCCCTTACCTCCGGCTTGTTGATCACTTTGTTGATGTGGCTGTTGAGGAAGGTAACGACCTCCTTCGGCGTGCCCTTCGGGGCCATAATGCCGATCCAGATCGTTGCTTCATATCCGGGAACGGTTTCGGCAACTGTCGGCAAATCCGGCGTCAGTTCGGAGCGCTTTAGGCCAGTCGTAGCGAGCGCGCGAACTTGCCCGCCCTTGGCAAGCGCCGTCATCGTCGTAACCGCGTCGAACATCATCTGCACCGTGCCGGATACTGCGCTGTTTCGCGCGTCGCCGGACGCTTTGTGCGGAACGTGAACAATGTCGGTTTGGCTCATCGCCTTAAACAGCTCGCCCGCCATATGGTAAGGGGTGCCGGGACCGGACGATGCGTAGTTCAGTTTGCCGGGTTCTTTTTTTGCAAGATCGATGAATTCCTTCACGCTTTTCGCCGGCACTGAAGGATGCACAACCATGAGCAGGTCCGAATAGTTTATCGTCGCGACCGGAACGAAGTCCCGCATCAGCTGAAACGGCTTATTCGGTAGCAGGGATTCATTGGTCGTATGCGTATTGGACATCACCAGCAGCGTGTAACCGTCAGGTGCCGACTTTGCGACAGCGTCGGTACCGATAATCGAACCGGCGCCCGGGCGGTCCTCAACCACGAACGATTGTTTGGTTTCCTCGGAGAGATGCTGCGCTAGCACTCTGGCATAGACGTCCGCGGGCCCGCCCGCGCCAAACGGCACGATCAGTTTGACCGGATGGTTCGGATAGTTTTGTGCAGACGCTGGCCACGTCAGAAAAACGGGCAATAAGAATGCGGCCAGACGAAAAGGCGCGCGCATGAATTCCTCCCCTTCATTGACTTGTTTAGGCTGTTTATGACGTTCTAAATCTTACGTTTAGTCCTCTGGTGCAGGCACTACACGCCGCCGATTGATCAGGTGTGATGTCGGCATCCGCAACAGCATCAGCTGTCGCGGGTGTTGTAATTTCGCCTGCGGCGTTTATTGGCATTAACGCACTTCCGAAGGGCGAAATTCGCGCACCCAGGAGAACTGTAAGCTGGCGCCGAGGCAAAATCGCGACACCGCGATCAGGCGCGGTCGAGCTGGCTTTCTTTGGCGACGCGTTCGAAAGCCTCACCGGAACTCTTGATCCGGTATTGATAGTCGTCACCCTCCGACGGCAACAGCTTCACCACCGTGTAGCTGCCCGTCGCCGCCGCTCGGCCAAACGTCGGCGAGGTGTAATAGACAATCTCGCCAACCTGATACTTGTGCGTGCGGATAGGAATCTCGTGCGCGGCGACCGGCTGCACCGGCGGGCTCTGCGTCCGGATCATCTTTGTTGCAGCGCCCTGCACTCGCGTGATCCGGTTGATTTTGCCAACCGGCGACCGAGCGGATTTCGACGCCTTTTTTGCCGCAGAGCATACGCTTTTCGTACTCTTCTTGGCGGCACGTCGGGCGGTCTTGGTAGACCGTCCGGCGGTTTTTGCTGAATGTCTGCTCATAACTTCAATATAGCAGCAAATTTTGTTTGCGGGCAAAGTTTTTTCCCCAATAACGTTAGTATTTTCAATAAGTTAGAACACGCTTGGTGACTATGCACGGTTAACGGCGCATGACCCAAAATAGTCCAGTTTGCGGTCAAAATCGGCCCGGCTAGGCATGGAACCGGCAATTGGCCACCGCGTTTTGGGTGGGGCACGAAGAGAAATTTCATGCGCGTCCTCATCGGGATCATTCTTGGCGCCGTCCTGACCGTTGGCGGTGCCTATCTGTACGATTCCCGCACGGTTCCAGGTGCGGCCACTTCGTCAGCCAGCGCACAGCGCCCAATGGTGAACTGGGATGTGGTCAGTACGAAGTGGAACCATTTCACCGAGCGGGCGCGGGCGGAATGGAATCGGATCGCAAGCTAGCGCGACAGAGCTAGGTGCTCGCCGACCCATCAACGCCCTCACGCATTCCAACTCGCAAGGCGTCGACGATTGCCCGGCGGTTCATTCGTGTGCCGTCGTCACCTTCGATCAGNAGTGGCGTCCTGCCAGTATGCTCCAAGTGCCGCGCCCAAGAGAGCGCCTCATCGAGCGTATGCANCTCCTTGAACAGCGATTGCGATTTTTCCAGCGGTGATACATCTGCGGACCCTTTTGGCCCGCTATAGACGCGATAAGTCATGACGAACCTCGTGGCTTGGAGCCGTTCGATGCGGCCCACTCTCCCCATTGAATTTGCCCAACAAAGATAACGTGCGAGGCCCCGCGAGGTTTCCGGTGGCGATATCTTATCCGGAACAGCGTGCTATCGTGATGACAAAGGGGGCGGCTCATGAAAGCGGCTTACTACGAACGCAATGGCACGGCTCGTGACGTCCTCAAGGTCGGCGATGTAGAAACGCCACGCCCGGGACCCGGCGAAGTTCGCGTCAAACTCGCCGTGTCAGGGGTCAATCCATCAGACGTAAAGTCAAGGCAGGGCTCCACGCGAAAAATCGCCTACCCACGGGTCATACCTCATAGCGACGGTGCCGGCGTAATCGACGAAGTTGGTGAAGGAGTTTCGAAGACGCGGGTCGGCGAAAGGGTCTGGGTATGGAACGGCCAGTGGAAGCGCCCTTTTGGCACAGGCGCCGAATATATCGTGCTCCCTGCGACCCAGGCGGTCGCACTGCCCGAAAAGATTAGCTTTGATGCGGGCGCATGCCTCGGCATCCCCGCAATGACTGCCGCGCATGCAATTGCCCTCGCAGACGTCGGCAAAGGCACAACGGTGCTGGTTTCCGGCGGAGCCGGCGCCGTCAGCCAGTACGTTCTTCAGTTTGCAAAGGCCAAAGGCGCGGTCTGCCTCACAACGATATCCTCACCTGAGAAAGCCAAAGCCGCACAAGAGGCCGGTGCAGACCACACCATAAATTACAAGCGTGACAACGTCGGTGATCGTGTCATGGAACTCACCGGAAAGCGTGGCGTCGACGCCGTGATCGATATGGACTTAACCGCCAATGCCAAACTGCTGCCGGCAGTCCTGCGGCCGAAGGGCAGCGTCATCGTCTATGGCACGGGGCCGGAGGCGACCATTCCGACGGCTTTCTGCCTGGTCAACTCGATCCGATTGCAGTTTTTCCTGGTTTACGAGCTTGACGCAACTGAGCGTGAACGGGCCATTGCAACCATCGACAGCGCGCTAAAGCAAGGCGCGTTGCTCAACCGGGTGGCGCAGCCGACGTACAAGCTCGAAGATATCGCTGCCGCGCATGAAGCCGTCGAACGCGGAAGCCTGGGCAACGTGCTGATGATGCCATAAGGCCGTCACACCGACGGCGCGACCACGGCTTCCGGAAATCCAGCCGCGTCGAGCGCGCGGCGCACGAGGCCCGACGTTTTCGCCACCTCTAGCAATTCGCTCGCGATCTGCAGCGCGACCGGCCGCCCCTTCGGCACGGCGACTGAAATCCCGGTTTGCTGGAAGTTACCGGAAAGAACGCGCGCGCCTGGAAGTTTCGGCAGCAGCCCGGCGAATGAATCATGCGACAATGCAAAAGCATCGCCCTGCCCCTGCCGCGCCATTTCAGTCATCTTGTCGACACTTGGCACCTCTTCGACGCTGGCATTCGGGGCAGTACGGCGGGCACTGCGAGCCGTCGTCGTGTTCGAAATTGCAACGATCCGGCGGCCGGGCAGATTGACCTCTTCGATGCTTTTTATGCTCGAGCCAGCCGGCACCAAGTATGTGCTTTCGATGAAATAATATGCTGGGCCAAAATCGACGCGCTTCGCACGCTCGGCATCCTGCGGCATGAAAGCAAGATCACAGTCACCTTTAGCGACCGCTTCGGTGACCTGGCCGGAATTGTCGTAAACTTGAAGAGCCAGCGGCAATTCTAGCGCCGCTGCAAACCCGCGGATCAGATCGACGGTAACGCCCTTGACCTCTCCTCCGCCGTCCCTGATCGCAAAAAAGGCGGATGCAGCGGGTGCCGTAACGACGCCGCCACGCAATGTCCCGGTAGGAGCGAGTTGTTTGAGATCCTCAGGGCTTGTCATCGTGGTGCATCTAGCACGACCGGCGATATACCGCTATGCCGCAACGCAAAATCGATGCACGTCATCGACGCTTGTCATAGACCTGGTTGGTGAAAGCGGGCCGCGCCGGGCGCTGAATGACTATAAATTCGTTCTCCGTGCCCTGGTGGCAGGCATTGCACGCCTGCGTGAGCTTGTCGTATCCGCTGACAAACGTTTTGTAGTCTTTGGCCTCAATCGATTTTTCCAAGGCTGAGATTTCTTTGGTGATCACGGCGTCGAGCATATCGGCCAACGGCAGATTCTTAAATGTCGGCACGAGATCCTGCACGTCACCCATGACTTCCTTGATTTCACCGAGCTGATACTCGGCGAGCCGCCAATTGCGTGCTTTCGCGGCAAACCAAAGTTTGTTGTGCTCCATCAAAATGACATTCATGAATTGCTCGAGACCGGGCACATAGGTCTTCGGCACATTCTTGGCCGCGCCGCTCGCCGTTTCTTTCGTCTGTTGCGCGCTGGTCACAAGCGGCGTCGAAATTCCGGCGATCACGAGCAAAATGACGGCTAAACGGTGCACGACGCAAACTCTTTCAATGTTTATACGCGCCACGTGGCGTGGCGCTATCACTGTCACCTCGTGTCGGTGATTTCAAGTCTGGAGGTGCAAGATTGGAATTTGTCTAATTTAAATTTCTTGTTGCACAAGCGCAGTAGCTACATTCTGAACACGCCGAATTTCGTTGGCTGTACAGGCGCGTTGAGCGCTGCGGAAAACGCAAGAGCCAACACCCGACGCGTCTCCGATGGGGCGATAATTCCGTCATCCCAAAGCCGAGCCGTCGCGTAATAAGGGTTACCTTCGTGTTCGAACTGGTCACGCAGCGGTTGCTTGAATTCCTCCTCCTCAACCTCTGACCATTTGCCGCCGCCGGTCTCGATATTTTCACGCCGGACCGTTGCCAGAACACTGGCCGCCTGTTCACCGCCCATGACCGATATGCGTGCGTTCGGCCAGGTAAACAGGAAGCGCGGGCCGTAGGCACGCCCACACATCCCGTAGTTACCCGCGCCATATGAGCCGCCGATGATGACCGTGACCTTCGGAACCTGCGCGCAGGCGACCGCGGTGACCATTTTCGCACCGTCTTTGGCAATCCCGCCCGCCTCGTAGTCGCGCCCGACCATGAACCCCACGATATTTTGCAAGAACAGCAAGGGAATTCGCCGCTGGCAGCAGAGTTCGATGAAATGCGCTGCCTTTACTGCACTTTCCGAAAACAGGATTCCATTGTTGCCCAGGATTCCGACGGGCATTCCGTGGATATGTGCGAATCCGGTTATGAGCGTAGTGCCATACAGCGCCTTGAACTCGTCAAACTCGGACGCATCAACAATACGTCCGATAACTTCCCGTACGTCATACTGTTTCTTGAGATCGATCGGCACGATGCCGTCAAGTTCTGCGATGTCGAGGACAGGCTCGCGGGAGTTTACGAGAGCTATGTCGACGCTTTTCTTGGTATTCAAATTTGCGACGATGCGGCGCGCTATGCTCAGCGCATGATGATCGTCCTGCGCGTAGTGGTCTGCGACCCCGGACTTGCGGGCATGGACGTCGGCACCGCCAAGCTCCTCCGCGCTGACGACCTCACCGGTCGCTGCCTTCACAAGCGGCGGACCGCCGAGAAAGATTGTCCCCTGATTCCTGACAATGATTGTCTCATCTGACATCGCCGGCACGTAAGCGCCACCCGCCGTGCATGACCCCATCACAATCGCGATTTGCGGAATACCAAGCGATGACAGAGTCGCCTGATTGTAAAAAATACGACCGAAATGCTCGCGGTCCGGAAAGACCTCGGTTTGATGCGGCAGATTGGCGCCACCGCTGTCGACAAGATAGAGGCAGGGCAAACGGTTCTCGCGCGCAATTTCCTGCGCCCGCAAGTGCTTCTTTACGGTCATCGGAAAGTAGGTGCCACCCTTGATGGTGGAATCGTTGCAGACGATGACACACTCACGGCCTTCGACGCGTCCTATGCCCGTGATCAGCCCCGCGCCGTGGATCGCCTCGTCATACATCTCGTTGGCAGCAAGCGGCGACAGCTCCAGGAAAGGCGACCCGTAATCAATCAAATTCATGACACGGTCGCGTGGCAACAGCTTCCCGCGGGCCACATGGCGCTCCCGTGAACGCTCGGAGCCGCCTAAGGCCGCCTCGGCCCGGCGCGAATGCAACTCGCTGACGAGCGAGCGCATGCGTTCGGTATTGGCCCGATATTCTGCGGTGCTTTTGTCAGCCGACGAAGAAAGAATCGCCAAGACTTCCTCCCTGACCCAGCAAGAAAGGTGCCTTGGTGGAACCCGGAACGCAATGGCGGGGCGCTTTCATTGCAAATCCGTAAGTTTCGGAACCGGCCAGTCGAACAAAACGTTTTTTCCTGCGAGGTCCCGACATCGTCGGGAATTTCGAGGGGCATCCAGAGGAGGCATCCCGTGAGGAAAACGAAACTGTTATCGACCGTAGCGATGGCGTTGCTGCTAGGCGGCGTCGCCGCCTCGGCACAAGGAATGGGCAAGGAACCGCCGGAACGCGCTCCCGCCGCACAGCAAAGTGCACCGGCTGAAAAGGTCGCGCCTTCGATAAAGGCGGGCGAGCAAAAGTCGCCGCAGACAACCACCCAGGCCGCGCCCGACAGCAAGCCAACCGGCAAGGGGCACGAAAGCGGCAAGTCGGACATCCGCTCCAATTCCGAGCAGAACGGCGCGGCGTCGAAGTCCAATCAGAGCACGACAGAGCAGAGCCGCTCAACGACGACCGGCCAGGGCGCTGCTGCGGGCTCGGCGAAGCTCTCGACCGAGCAGCGCACGAAGATCACTTCAGTTATCAAGCAGCATAAAGTCGAGCCGACCAAGTTGAGCATATCGGTCAGCGTCGGCACGCGTGTTCCGACAAGCGTGCACCTTTATCCGCTCCCCGTAGAAGTGGTCGAAGTCTATCCGGCGTGGCGCGGATTTGAGTACATCTTGGTCGGCGATCAGATCGTCGTCATCAACCCGCGGACACACGAAATCGTGGCGGTCCTCGAGGCGTAGTTTCGAGTCCCCCAAATTTTAGAAGATCACGGCGGCGGCCGGGAAAGTTCCCGG
>ARCol0yngRDRAFT_1000013_pt1 | contig 39272 bp, 38 predicted proteins | sample AraColrhizospDNA_FD_9197 | JGI IMG/M metagenome (IMG submission 9197) | reverse complement strand
TCCTGTTCCTCGATGAGCCAGCCGCCAGTCTCGACCCAGCCGCAACAAAATCGATCGAGGACATCGTGCGCGCCGTGAGCGCGCGCGGCGTCAAGGTCGTGATGTCGACGCATGACCTCGGTCAAACGAAGCGCCTCGCCGGTAATATCGTGCTCATGCATCGCGGCCGGCTGATCGAGAACACGTCCGCCACGCAATTTTTCGCAACACCACGCACCGAAGAAGGTCGCAAATTCGTCGCGGGAGAACTGCTTGTCTGAATAATGAAAAAAGAGGATTGCATGTTTAATCGTCGAATGCTCATTGCCGCCGTCGCGGCCGCAGCCGTCCTGTCGGGCGCGCCCGTTTCGGCCCAGGACAAATCGATTGTCGTGTCGTCGACCACCTCGACGCAGGATTCCGGCTTGTTTGGATACATTCTCCCGCTGTTCAAGCAGAAAACCGGGATCGAGGTAAAAGTCATCGCGCAGGGTACCGGCCAGGCGCTCGACACCGGCCGCCGCGGCGATGCCGACGTCGTTTTCGTGCACGCAAAATCGGCGGAAGAAAAATTCCTTGCCGAAGGCCAGGGTGTTAAGCGCTATCCGGTGATGTACAACGACTTCGTGCTCATTGGACCCAAAAGCGATCCCGCCGGCATCAAAGGCATGAAGGACGTCGGCGCCGCCCTTAAAGCCATCATGGCAAAAGGCGCGCCTTTCATATCGCGCGGCGACCGTTCCGGCACGCACATTGCCGAGATCAATCTCTGGAAAGCGTCGGGCGTCGACATCGAGAAGGAAAAGGGGCCCTGGTACAAATCGATCGGCCAAGGGATGGGCGCAGCGCTTAACACGGCGGGCGCGAGCAATGCCTACGTGCTTTCGGATCGCGGCACCTGGATCTCCTTCAAGAACAAGGGCGATCTCGTGATCGTGGTGGAAGGCGACAAGCGGCTTTTCAACCAGTATGGCGTGATGCTGGTGAATCCGGAAAAGTACCCTAACGTCAAGAAAGACCTCGGACAGCAATTCATCGACTGGCTGGTGTCCCCCGAAGGACAGAAGGCGATCGCAAACTACAAGATCGATGGCGAGCAGCTGTTCTATCCGAACGCCGACGATCACAACGCCTGATGCGTGCGGGGCATTCCCGCCGGGCTAGAGAAATCAGAACGCGGTAACGTCCGCGGTCGCGAGGCGTTGCTCGCGTGACTGCTCCAGGGCCTGGAGCGCGGCAGCGGCTTCGGCGCGCAAGGCGTCGAAATCAATCGCAACAGCTGCCGTCTCCTGCAACACCTCTGCAGATGTCGACGGACGCGGCATCGCCACAAACACGGCCGCGCAAAAAGTCGCGATGGCGGCCACAGCCAGAATTCGTACAGACATGGTCAAGCTTCCTGCTCGACCCCTCCCCCGAGACAGAGTTATACGTGGCAGCCATTGAAGCCGCGCGAAGCCCGGCGCCCCGCTTGGACGCAACATCTTAGCCACATTTTAACCCGCGGCCGGCGCCCAAAAGCGCCGGTTAGCCTTGGTATTCCGGGCCTATTTGGCCGGGACGACCAATGAATAGCGGGTGTCCGCGGCAAGGCAGTCGGCCTGCGGCAAGCCCAGTTCCTTACGCACAATGTTGGTGCCGAGCACCATCGATACGATCTTGTAGTAGGCGTGCCGGCGGCTCATGCCCTCGCGGCCCATGCCGCAATCCGAGGACAGAACCAGCCGCTCGGCGGGAATATGCTTGAGCGCGCGGCGGATATGCTCGGCAATTTCCTCCGGCCGCTCGACCTGCAGCGAGTGATGGTCGATGACGCCGATGCAGATCTTCTTGTCGGTGATGATTTTGCCGAAGGCCTCGAGGTCCATGCCGCCAGCGCTCGCCGATTCGAAGGTGATGACGTCGGCATCGACCTTGTTCAGCGTTTCGAGCGCGTTCTTGTAGCTTTGCACGTCCTTGAACATGCGCTGCTGCGAAGGATTCCCCCAGCAGGTGTGACACCACACTTCGGTTTTCGCGCGCAGGCCTTTGACGGTCCGATTGAATACCTCGAGGCTGAAAGTCGGATTGATCACGTCGTCCACGAGATTGCGCACCGCCAGTAGATGGATCTGCGGCTCCTCGAACTGGATCACCGGACAGCCGGCGTCGGCAAGATCGTGCAGTTCGGAATTGAGCGCATCGGTAATCGCAAGAATACGGTCCTTTATTGATTTGTAGTGCTTGTCCTGCACAGCAAATGCGACCAGCTCCGGCCCGATGGTGCCGAACTTGACCGGCTTCTTGGTCATGCGCTGCGCCACCTTGAACATGGCGGCATATTGCAGCTCGCCGCGCGTCACCGGCCCGACGATGCCGGGCATCACGCGCGATTCCAGATAATCGTGCAGGATATGCCCGGGTGGAAATCCCAGGCCGCCCTTGCCGGCCGGCGTCGGTTTCGGATCCTTGTCGAAGCCTCCCATGTGACGCGGCGGATAATTGGTCCAGCTCTGGCCGCCGACATCGGAGTCGAAATGTGCGTCGCCGTCGGTGACAATATCGAGGCCGGCCATTTCCTGCTCGTGGAGATACACGGAAACTGCATCGACATATTGCTCGCGGAATTGGTTGTTCACCATCGCGTCGAGGAAGCTGCGCGAGCCGAGATTTTGCGTGTACCAGCTCGGCCGCGGCAGCGAGCCGGTGATCGTGGTCGGCAGCATGATGTCTTTGGTAGCGCGAAGCATGTCAGGCATCTCCCGGGGGTGGCTTTTTCGTTGGCCGCTAGTTTATGTCCGCGGCGCGCCGCTTGGAAACCATCTTCGTCATTTCATTGCATCAGGCATGGACAAAACGGGCACCGCTGCCCACTTATGATGGGCAGTTTTCATGCTGTGCCAAAATGTCTGCTATAATGACCGCATGAGTAAGGACGGCGAGAGCTACATCATCCGGCCCAATCCGCTTGATCCGCGGCTGACCGAGCGTGTCGCCGGCGTCGATCAGACCGGGGCCCGCATCGAGACGTCCGTCACGGTCGAGCGCGCGCTGACGATTTTTCTCAACAGCCAGGAAATCGTCACCGCCATGACGATCAGCGATTACCCGGAATATTTGGCAATCGGCTACCTGCTCAACCAGAACATGCTGTTGCCCGACGATGTGGTTACGGGCGTCGATTACGACGAAGAACTTTCGGTTGTGGTTGTGCGCACCAAGCGCAAGACGAATTACGAGAAAAAGCTGAAAAAGAAAGTGCAGACCTCCGGCTGCGCGCAGGGCACCGTTTTCGGCGACCTGATGGAAGCGCTCGAGAACGTCACACTCCCGAAGGCCGAGCTGCGCACCTCGTGGCTTTATGCGCTCACGCAGAAGATCAACACCACGCCGTCGCTCTATCTGGAAGCAGGGGCCATTCACGGCTGCGTCCTCGCGCGGCGCGATGACCCCCTGGTCTACATGGAAGACGTCGGGCGCCATAACGCCGTGGACAAAATTGCGGGATGGATGTTCCGGGAAAAGGTGTCCGCCGCCGACAAGATTTTCTACACGACCGGACGGCTCACCTCGGAAATGGTGATCAAGACCGTTCGCATGGGCATTCCGATCCTGATTTCACGCTCCGGCTTCACCGCCTGGGGCGTCGAGCTTGCGCGCAAGGCAAACCTGACACTGATCGGCCGCGCGCGCGGCAAGCGCTTCGTCGCGCTTGCCGGCGAAGACCGGATCGTTTTCGATCAGGACCTCGCCTACGTCGAGGACGAAAGCGCCAAGCACCGGCGCAAGGCCGCCGTGCATGACGACTAGCCATCCGCCGACCTTTGGCCTGGTGCTCGCAGGTGGCCTGGCGCGCCGGATGGGCGGCGGCGACAAGGCCCGCATCGAGATCGGGGGCGTGTCGATCCTCGACCGTGTTTTGGCAACGTTGTCGGCGCAATGCACCGGCATGATCATCAATGCCAACGGCGATCCAAAACGTTTTGCCGATACGGGATTGACGGTCGTAACCGACAGCGTGCCGGATTTTGCCGGGCCGCTTGCGGGGATTCTTGCCGGGCTGGATTGGCTCGCCAGGCAGAAGAACGGCATCGAGTGGATCGTCAGCGTGCCGGGCGACTGCCCGTTCCTGCCCGACGACCTCGTGGAGCGCCTGCACCGGGCGCGGCGGAAGATGGGCGCGGGCGTGCCGCTCGCCTGTGCGCGCTCCGGGGAGTGGCGTCATCCCGTTGTAGGTTTGTGGCCGCTGGCGCTGCGCGAAGATCTGCGCAAGGCGCTCGTCGAAGAGGACATGCGCAAGATCGAGGTCTGGACCGCGCGGCATGGTGTCGCCGTCGCCGACTGGCCGGATCAGCCGGTCGATCCCTTTTTCAACGTGAACACGCCGGAAGATGCCGCTCGCGCAGAGCGCATTGCGTTGCAGCAAGCGGGCGCGTGACATTGTTGACCGCGCACCGCGAGTCCATATCTGCTATAGTTGAACCTATGGGTTTGGGAGGACCTGTTCATGAAAGCATTTATCCTGGCCTGTGCGGCGGCCATCGTCATCGCGGTTGTTGGAGGCGTGGCGCTCAACAGCGTGCCGGATTCGGCCGAGAAGGCCTTCACCAGCTCGACCGGCGTGCGCCTGGGCGCATAGGCCCGGTTCTACTGATCAACTTGGCGCCGCCTAATGGCGGGGCGCGTAGAGAGTGTGTCTGCGCGCTATTTTATCTTTGTAAACGCCCAGCGCTTCAGTTGCGGTGGTCGTCGGCGATTTTGTCGGCTACGCGCCGTACAAGCGACCTGCACGGCGGATGTACGCAGTCACGATGGCTGAGGCGCGGTCCGCAAACGCCACATCCATCAGCGCCTGCAACAGCAACGATTTGAACCTGAAATCTACGTGATACTGGATGTCCGTTCCACCCTCTGCCAGAGGATCGAACGTCCACCTCTGTTCGAATCGCGCAAACAGCGGATCGTTGCTGCTGATCGTAATCCCGCGCGGACGATCCAATCGCGCGATCGTCGAGAACTGCTTCCGAAGAAAGCCTGTCCCAACGGTAAGATCGGTCCAGATTGCTTGATCCGTGCGGCGGCGCACCCGGGTGGCGATCATCCACGGTATGAATTCGGGATACCGTTCAACATTCGCAACGAGATCGAACAGCTGGTCCGGCGTGTATTTCAAACGCGCTCGGTGGGTATACGTCACCATGATTTACTGTCATTTTTAAAGGTGCCGATTTCTTTCCTGCCGCTACCATTGGCAATCCACCGGCGACTTCAACATTGGCTGCAAATCCGACGCCGTCCGGGCTAGTCCTTGGCCGCAGCCGCCGGAGCATGCACAAGGTTGGCGTGGCAATCGACGCACGTGACGCCACCCTGCTTGAGCATTGCGTGAGAGGTGCGACCATCCTCGCTCTTTGGATTAATCACGTTGGCATCATGACAGCCGCGGCAGGTGACACTGTCCCACCGGCGCATCCTGGCCTGAGTCTCCTCCGTCAGCTTCGCTCGGTGAGCCGCCCAAACCTTCGGATCTTTGAAATTGTGCGTGAGTTCGGAAAAAACGTCGCGCGCGCCCGAGGTCGCCTTGACGTAGGTCTCCACAAACCAGTTTGTTTTCGGAATGTGGCAGTCACCGCAGCTCGCTAGCACCCCCTTGCTGTTGCTTCGATGCGCCGAGCGTTTGAAATGCGCATCGTCAGCTTGAATAGCCATCGAGTGACAGGACGTGCAGAACGCATTACTCGAGGTGTGATGATAGATCACGTCGCTCGCGATAATAGCCACCGCGCCGACCGTCGCGCTGCCAAGCAGCAGCCCAACGAGCACCCACCTTTTGACCTGCATTGATGTTCTCCGAATGGAGGCGAAGCAGAATCGCTGAGACTCGACGCTATCGGGCAACATAATACTGTAACTTTAGGTCTCCCAAAAGTCGGAGTGGCTTGATAGCCGTGCTCTAAAGATTGTACTTAGCCGACCCGGCCTATATCAGAGCGTGCCAGACCGCACCGCCGACCAATCCGCCTATATATGCCCAACCGAACACCCGGTTATGCCCAAGACAGGCGCGGTGGTACCAAAGCGGCCAGCCGATATAGCCATCTGGAGGTGAGGTTGGCCGCGGTCGACTCATGAGCGTTATCGCGCGGATCGCACGAGGGAAGGCAAATACTACGATCGCCGCGAACGGCGTCAGCCGACCAAGCCCAATTAGAGCGGCAATGATGGCGTAGATTGCGCAAATTGCGGCGATGTTCAGAAAACGCGCGGTTCTCTCCCCGATCACGACCGGCAGCGTATGGATGCGTCGGCCGGAATCAAAATCAATTTGATCAATGTGCTTGCCGACCAGAATCGTCATTACGCCCAATCCATATGGAAGCGACGCAAGCATGGCGTTGGTAGACAGTTGGCCCGTGATCATGGCGAAACCGCCACCGATCATTATCGGGCCCCATACAAGCAGCACGGCCAATTCACCCAAGCCAATGGTCTTAAATGGCGCTGGACCGGCGTCGTACAGAAATAAGAGCGAGACGCCGGCTATGAAAAATGCCGCCGCCATCCATCCGCGTTCGGCGAAAAAATATGCCGCAATGCCAAGCCCGACAATCGCAAGCAGTCCAAGTCCGGTGATCAGCGTCCGCCGATCGAGGACGCCGCCCGAAAGCGGATGCACGGTATAGCGCATTCGTGGCGAATCCGGAGTATCGTGCCCATGCCTAAACCCGAAATAGTCATTGCTGAGATTGCTGATCATGTGCGCAACAACAAAACCGACCAGCACGCATATGAAATTGGTCAGATCGAAAAGGCCTGCATTGATTGCCAACAGGCCGGCGATCACTGCCGCTTGGGCAGAAATAACTAAAATGACGCTGCGTGCTGCGTAAAGAAAACGCGACGCGTTATCCAGGCTTTTGATGTCCTGAACGCCAGGTTTATAAAAACCCGTGAATGCCCCCCACCAGAGCGCGGGTCTCCATGCGATCATCGCGTGTCTCCCGCACGCTCGATGATTAACGGGTCGCGTCAACCTTCCGAACCGAGTCGCAAATCGCGCTCAGCTACCCGGCAACAGCTGTCAGGGCTACCCGGCTGCGCAGCCGGCAGTGCTGACTACTTCTTGCCCTCTTTATATTTCTTTCCGTAGGCATTCAAAGCAGGTGGCGCGCTATGGCATTTCGCACAGGCCTGACCGGTTTTCTTGGCGATGGCGGCGTTGGCCATCGCCGGCTGCGACGTGGTTGTTATCATCGCGAAAGCGATCAATAACGCGGTCGACATCCCGACCGCCGCACATGCAATTGCAATACCCTTCGGCATGGACAGTTCCTCACCCTGCTTGTCGCACCAGATCATGAGGCCGGCGCAACATTCAATCAGTATAGCGCCTCGAACCTGCCTCGGGTAGCCAGCAGACTTGAAGTCAGGCCACCGTTCGTCGCCCGACCGAACGCCACAGAGCCGCTGAGGCGGCGGGTCAGCTGCCGACCAGCGCCGCGTAGGAAAGAAAACCAGCCCGAGCACCCGGTTCGACGGCCGTCACGTCTTCAGGAAGCTCAAGCAGTCCGTCTGTTTCCGTCAACGACGTCAGAACCCCTGCGCCATCCTGCTGATGCTTGATGGCCTCAATTTCCCCGTCCTCTGCACGCTTGAGGGTCACACGCACGTACTCTCGACGGTCCTTTTTCTTTTTGTATGCAAAAGCCACGCGCACGGGCAGCGGCAGCAATTTATCCGGCTTGGCACCCGACAGGCGGCCCAATAGCGGCTTCACCACGCAGATAAAGGTAACGAATACGGCGACTGGATTGCCCGGCAACCCGACAAAAGCCGCGCGCTCACGATTGCTTGCGCGCCCGATTACACCCATCGCAACCGGGCGGCCCGGCTTTATCGCAAGGCGCCAAAATACCAGGCTTCCCAACCGCTCAACTGCGCTACGCACATGATCGGCTTCGCCGGTAGAGACTCCTCCTGTGGTAATCACAAGGTCGTGGTCCGTCGCTCCGCTCAGAGCACGCGCAATCATATCGGCATTGTCGGCCAAAATTCCAAGGTCCGTGACCACCGCACCGAGTCGCTCCAACAATTCAGTGAGCAGGACGCGATTTGAGTCGTAAATAGCCGCGCCCTCCCGAGACGCGCCCGGCTCTATAACTTCGTTGCCTGTCGAAAAAATTGCAACGCTGAGCCGTCGCCGGACGGCAATTTCCCTGAAACCGAGCGCGGCGGCGAGCGCCACGTGCTGCGGTCGCATGACTGTTCCAGCCGGAAGAGCCACTGACCCGGCGGACACATCCTCCCCCGCAATCCGGCGATTGGACCCAAACTTCAGTCCCTTCGGAACCACCACATGATCGCCCTCAAGCCTCACATCCTCCTGCATAAAAACAGTGTCGGCGCCGCCAGGCATCGCGGCGCCGGTAAAAATTCGAATGGCTTCGGCGGCTCCAAGCCCAATGCGCGCCGGCGCTCCTGCAGTAAGACGCCCCGAAAGACGCAACCTGGTATCGCTATCCCTGTTCAGATCCGCGTGGCGTACGGCGTAGCCGTCAACTGCTGAATTATCGAATGGCGGCAAATTCACCGGTGCTTTCAGGTCGGCAGCAGTCACGCGGCCACACGCACCATGTAACGCCACGAATTCAGTTTCGCGAACCGGTGAAATGCGGTCGCCGATTAGCCGCTTCATTTCCTCAAGCCGCAAGAGCGGACCGGAAAATGCAAAGCAGTCGTCAGTTAGCTGCGCCATCATCGACCTCGAGCAGCGACGGCCTCCACCACGGGTACCGCGTGTTTAAGTAAACAGTCGCAGATTATCTCGACGTCATTAAGGTCGATGACGGGAACCCCTACGTTTGGCAAGGCGACGTCAGAGGCGATCGCAACCACATGGGGGTCGTCGGGATGAATCAACGGCTTTCCGTTTGCGGCACGGTGTATTTCAAGCTTTGGAAAAACATCACGCTTGAAGCCCTCGACCAGCACGAGATCCACCGGAGACATCTTGGCTACCAGCGCACTTAGATCCCATTCAGTTTCCTCGCGAACCTCGTGCAAAATGGCCCAGCGTTTGGCTGAAGAAATGACGACCTCGGCGGCTCCGGCTGCGCGGTGAAAAAAGGAATCCTTCCCGGGCTGGTCAAGATCAAACCCGTGGTGAGCGTGCTTGATCGTGGATACTCTCATTCCTCGCGCAATTAATCGCGGAATCAGCTTGGTTATGAGTGTCGTTTTGCCGGAACCACTCCACCCTGCGAGTCCTATTATGCGCATAATCTTTGTGGACGTATTCATGCTCTTTTCCTGACGCCCGTTGCAACCAGTACAGGTTTGAAGCTTCAACAGGCCATCATCACTCAAATCAAAATTCAGGCGCTCACGGCATGCACCTTATAAAACCAATCCTAGCGAGAGCAAAATCCCGAACAGGAACTGCGTGAAAACAGTCCGAACCAAAATTCTGTTGAAACCACGTCCGCGTGGTTCGCGGACGAAATAATAAATCATTCCGAGCGCCGCAGGCAGAGCGATAAAAGCAGGCCAGACAAAACCTCGTGGCAACCTGTCGCCAATTGGAAGCAATAGCGCAAATGGAAAGAGCATCAGCCCGGCATAAATCAAAGCGGTGACACTGGGTCCCGCTACGATTGCCAGCGTCCGCCGGCCGACACGCGCATCCGCTTCGGCATCGCGATGGTTGTTTACGAGGAGCACCGCGCCCGCGAGCAGGCCGAGCGCCAGGCCAGTCTCGATTGCCGTAGCGTTGAGTGCACCAGTGCAAAGCCAATAGACGCCACACACCGCACCAAGCCCAAAGAAGATCACAACGAACAATTCGCCAAGCGGCGTATACGCAATCGGCATTGGCCCACCCGTGTAGGCCCAGCCCGATAAAATTGAAAATATGCCCAGCAGAAGGATTGGCCAGCCTCCTACCGCAACAAGATAAAGGCCCATAAGTCCAGCAAGAGCAAAACAGACTATTGCGCCGCGTTTGACGGTAGTTATCTCCAAAAGCCCGGAAGCCGTCACGCGCGGTGGTCCCACGCGATCGGGTCCATCGCCACCGCGTTCTGAATCCGCTGCGTCGTTGTGGAGATTCGTGCCCAACTGGATAAACATGCTGGCAACAAGGGCAGCGACGATTGCTCCCCAATGCAGCTCCCGTTCGACCGCCCAGGCGAGTGCTGCGCCGACAATGACCGGCGTCATCGAAAGAGTGAGCGTCCGTGGACGCCCCGCCATAATCCACGGTGACAGCTGCATGGCTACACAGTCTCCGGTACCGCAGACATGACCGTATATATGCAGAACGCCCGGCTGCGAAGCCGGGCGTTCTTTAATTGCACTTTGCAAATGATTATTCGGCCGGGCGCATCGCCCCGCCTTTGACCTTATCCGCCTGTATCTCCTCCTTGGCCCAAAGACTGTGATGTTCCTTGGCCCAGTTGAGATCGACGTTGCCGTCGGCCATTGCCCCGAACGCACCTTCCATCCCGACGGTGCCGAGATAGATATGGCCGAGAATAAGCGCGACGAACAACACACCGACGACGGCGTGGAAGATTTCCGCCAGCTCCATGTTGCCGACGGTCAGCCCGGAATAGAATGGGAACATCAGCATGAAGCCGCTTATGATCATCGCCGCACTGGAAAAAACGATCACCCAGAACAGTATCTTCTGCCCGGCATTGAATTTGTAAGCGGGTGCGTGCGTGCTGTCCGTCTTGTCGAACATGCCGCCGCCTTGCTTAAGCCACTGGACATCCACAGCGGTCGGCAAGTTACGCCCGATCCACATCACGAACATCAGCAGGACACCAAGTGTGAAGCCAAAGCTTAGGAAATTGTGAGCGTATTTCGCCCATTCCGACCATGCACTGAAGGCTTCCGGACCCATCCACGGCAAGAGCACTGCTCGACCGAATGTGATGTTGAGGCCGGTTATTCCGAGAATGACAAACGTCACAGCCGTCAGCCAGTGCACAAAGCGTTCCAGCACGTCGAAGCGCAGAATATTTATCCCTGAATATCCCGATTTGACGCGCATCGGCCCGCGCCACAGATAAAACAGGACGAGCACGACCAGCATGCCGATAATGGAAATTCCACCGATCCATTTCAGCGTTACGGTGTGAAATTGACGCCATTCGCGACCAGCCGGGTGAACGAGCACGGAAGATTTTTCATCCGGAATGGTGACGCGGCCCTGAATCATTTTGAGCTGCTGTAACAGTTGCTGCTCCTTCACGGCATCGGCCGTCGGATTGACCATGCTCGGCTGCTGTGCCGACACGGGAGCCGATATCGCGACAATGAATGCGAGCGCCAGCGCGCCGGCAATCAAGCGCATATGCGCAACGAGCTTCGCCATGCGTTTCCCTCCCATTTTCAAGTGTTTTTCTAAACGGACCGGCGGTGCGGCGAAGACCGCACCGCCAGGTTGCATCACGTTGCGATCGACTCGCGATAGGCGGTCTGCCATCCCCAGGCGCCGGAGCCGTAGCCGCGCTTCGACACGCGCTCCTTGTAGATCTGGGCAATGACGTCGCCATCGCCGGCGAGCAGCGACTTGGTCGAGCACATCTCGGCGCACAACGGCAGCTTGCCTTCGGCCAGCCGGTTGGCGCCGTATTTCTCGAACTCTTCCTTGCTGCCGTCGGCGTCCGGGCCGCCGGCGCAGAAGGTGCACTTGTCCATCTTGCCGCGCGAGCCGAAGTTGCCAACCTTTGGATACTGCGGTGCGCCGAATGGGCAAGCGTAGAAGCAGTAACCGCAGCCGATGCACAGGTCCTTGGAGTGCAGAACCACAGCGTCAGCGGTTGTATAGAACACGTTCACCGGACACACCGCCGCGCAGGGCGCGTCGGTGCAGTGCATGCAGGCCATGGAAATCGACCGTTCGCCCGGTTTGCCGTCATTGAGCGTGACGACGCGCCGCCGGTTGATGCCCCAGGGCACTTCGTGTTCGTTCTTGCAGGCCGTGACGCAGGCGTTGCACTCGATGCAGCGGTCGGCGTCGCAGAGGAATTTCATTCGCGCCATGGTCGTAGCTCCTTACGCTGCTCGAATCTGACAGAGAGTGACCTTCGGCTCCTGCATGCCCGTTGCCGGGTCATAGCCGTAGGAGGTGATCGTGTTCGCGCTTTCGCCGAGCACGACCGGGTCGGCGCCCGCCGGGTAGTTACGCCGCAGGTCCTCGCCACCGAACCAGCCACCGAAGTGGAATGGCATCCAGGCGACGCCCTTGCCGACACGCTCGGTCACCAACGCCTTCACTTTGGCCTTGGAACTGTTTTCAGTGCCGGTGACCCAAACCCAGCCGCCATCCTTGATGCCCCGATCAGCGGCATCGGCAGGATTGATCTCGATGAACATGTCCTGCTGCAGTTCGGCGAGCCACTTGTTGGATCGCGTCTCTTCGCCGCCGCCCTCGTATTCGACCAATCGGCCGGATGAGAGGATGAGCGGGAATTGCTTGGCGATGCCTTTTTCCACCGCCGCCTTCTGGACCGAGAACCCGATATTCGGCAGCCGGAACTGCTTGGCGTCGGGCAGTGTCGGGTACTTCTCCACCAGGTCGACGCGCGGCGTGTAGATCGGCTCGCGGTGCACCGGGATCGGATCCGGCAGACCGAAAGCGTTCATGCGCGCCTTGCCGTTTCCGTAGGGGATGCAGCCGTGCTTCAACACGACGCGCTGAATGCCGCCGGACAGGTCAATCGACCACGAAACCGCGTCTGGCGTGGTCGGATTGACCTTATTAATGACCGCCATTTCCGCTTCGGTCAGATCCTTGTCCCAGCCGAGCTTTTTCAGCACGCCCAGCGTGAACTCCGGATACCCGTCCTTGATCTCCGAGTCTTTCGACGCGGAACCGTCGGCAAGCAGGCTGACTTTCACCGTGGTGCCGTCGGGCCGCTTTTCCTCGCGCTCGACACCGAAGCGGGCGCGGAATACGCCGCCGCCGTCCATTGCGGCGAGGTTCGTGTTGTAGAGCAACGGCGTACCGGGATGTCTGACCTCGGGTGATCCCCAGCATGGCCACGGCAGCCCGTAGTAGTCGCCCTTGTTCGGGCCTTGCGTCGCACGCTGGGTGAGCATGTCGAAGTCGGCCTGATGCGCCATGTGCGACTTGATGCGCTCGGGCGACTGGCCGCAGTACCCGGTGGACCAGCTACCGCGATTCATCTCGCGCAGAATGTCCTCGGCGACAGGAAGGTTATTTTCGACCTTGATGTTCTTGAACATCTGGTCGGCGAAGCCGCACTTCTTCGCGATGCGGTACATGACTTCGAGGTCGTCCTTCGACTCGAAGATCGGCTTGACGATCTGCTCGCCCCACTGCATCGCGCGGTTGGACGCGACGCGGGAGCCCTTGCACTCGAACTGGCTGGCAACGGGCAGGAGGTACATGTCCTCCTTGCGCCCGGCTTGCACGGCAAGCGACGCCCATGTCGTCGGATGCGGGTCGGCGACGACCAGAAGCTCCAGCGCCTTCAGGCCTTTCAACGATTCTGGAATTCGCGTGATCGAGTTGCTGGCATGGCCCTGCACGAACATGGCCTTCACGTTGTCTTTTTGGGCAACCTGATCCTTTGGCAAGATCACGGCATCGAACCAGCGGGTAAGCGGAATGCCGGCCGTCTCCATGATCTTTTTGTCGTCAAAACGGCCGACCAGGTAGTTATGGTCGACCTCCCAGACGCGCGCCCAATGTTTCCAGGCGCCTTCGACGAGGCCGTAATAGAAGGGCAGCGTCACGATATCGAGGCCAACGTCAGTCGCACCCTGCACGTTGTCATGGCCGCGGAAGATGTTGGCGCCGGTGCCGGGCGCGCCGACGTTGCCGGTGAGCAGCAAGAGCATGCAGCTTGCGCGCACGTTGGCAGTGCCCACGGTGTGCTGGGTCTGACCCATGCACCAGATCAGCGTTGACGGCTTCTGCGTCGCGAACATCTGCGCGACGCGCTTGAGCTGCTCACCCGGAACACCAGTGACACGTTCGACCTCTTCCGGATTCCACTTCTCCATTTCCTTGCGCGCATCTTCAAAGCCGTACACCCGCTGCCGGATGAACTCCTTGTCCTCCCAGCCGTTCTTGATGATGTGCCACATGATTCCGTACAGCACCGGAATGTCGGTGCCGGGCCGGATGCGCACATATTCGGTAGCATGCGCCGCGGTGCGCGTCAGTCGCGGATCGACCACGACGACGTTCGACTTGTTCATTTCGGCGCCTTCGAGCAGGTGCTGCAGCGATACCGGATGGGCCTCGGCAGGGTTGCCGCCCATGATCATCTGCGTCTTCGAATTGCGGATGTCGGTGTAGCTGTTCGTCATCGCGCCGTAGCCCCAGGTATTGGCCACGCCCGTGACGGTAGTCGAATGGCAGATGCGCGCCTGGTGGTCTGTGTTGTTGGTGCCCCAGAAGGCGCCCATTTTGCGGAACAAATATGCACCTTCGTCCGTCATCTTGGCGGACCCGAGCCAATAAACCGAGTCGCTGCCGGACTTCTCGCGGACCGCCATGAGCTTGTCGCCGATCTCATTGATGGCAACGTCCCACGACACGCGCTGCCACTGCCCGCCGGTGAGCTTCATCGGATATTTCAGGCGGCGCTCGCCGCCCACGATCTCGCGCACTGCTGCGCCTTTAGCGCAATGCGAACCACGGTTGATCGGCGAATCCCAGCTCGGCTCCTGGCCGACCCAAACGCCGTTCACCACTTCAGCGGTGACGGTGCAGCCCACCGAGCAGTGCGTGCAGATGCTCTTGCGGATGGTCGCGCCGGCCACATTCGGGCCCGCCGCTTCGGCCTTCTGCACGGTTGCAAGCGGCAACGCGCCGATGGTGGCCAGACCTGTCGCCACCAGCCCAGACCTGCGCAAGAAGCTGCGGCGATCGAGGCCGCCGGCGGTTTGGTTGCCGACCGTCGCTGCGAGATTGCCGCGACGTGTCTGACGTTCTGTTCTCTTGATCAGCACGGCTGCATCTCCCTCACTTCGGATAACGGTTCGTGCGATAGTAGCTTTGCACGTCGGTCGAGTTCGCCTGGTAGCGAGCCTTTTTCTTGTCGGTATCGGACTCGGCGGCCACGGCCTCCGTGGCAAGCGGTGCGGCCGCGGTCACTGCCAGACCTGCGCCGACGCCCATCGCGCGCAGGAAGTCGCGACGGCCCAACTTTTCCTTTTCCTGTTCTTTCATCGCCGTTCCCTCCTTGAATTCGTCCAACCGTTTTTGATCCCTGCCAGGCTTTAGGCCGGCAGCTCGAAGGCCTCTGTTTCGATGTCCATGAAGATGCGGCCGAGCGCTCCCAGCCGCCGATAGAAATCCGCCGCTTGCGCATTCTCCAGATCCGTGAAGAAACGTGTGATCCATGGCGCCATGTGCTTGTCGAAGATGAGACGGTCGGACTCCAGCGGCGCCGGCAACCGGCGGCTCGCAAGGCCGGACATGATCTCGCACAGAATTCCGGCATGATCTTCGGGCTCGACGACGCCTCCGGCGCGCGCGATGCCGATCTTCGCAAGATCCTCGCGCAGACGTGCGAGCGGGCGTTCATGCAGGAACCCGGTCAGGTAATATGAGCCGTATGGCAACAACTCGCCGCGGCCCAAGCCGATGAACAGATCGAAAAATTCGCGCTCGACCCGCTCGGCGTTGGTTTGCTCGGCGGCTTCGGCGAGCGCCGCATGCGCGAGACCGAGCGGCGAGGCGTCGGCGCGCAACTGGGAAATTCGCCAGAGCAAGTCCGCATCCGGAGCTCGCGTCAGGAGTGCCGCGAGCAGCGCATATTCCTGTGCGCGTGCTGCATCTACTTCATCGATATCGCCGGCCATCTTTTTTCCGCTGTAGAGATCCGGCCGCAGCACCGTACGGTCTACCCCGGTCGCCGCTTCGACGGAGATCACCCGTTCGGCAGGTATCCGTATCCAGTTCGAAACGGAGGGCTGAGAAATGCCGATCTGACGCGCGAGCTCACTGACGCCGCCTGCAGCGCGAATAGCTTCAGAGAGACCCGGATCCCTCATCCGACTTACTTCTTTCGAATTATGACAATTAAAGCGTATCGGCCCACCGAAGGATGGGTCAATAGCCTGAGGCTATAAGACCGGTTCAATCTTCCGGTATTTCACTTCGGCATTGCTCCACCGTGGCGCCGTGAAATTTTTTTCTCCGGCACAGACTCCGATGGCTCTATTTGCGCTGCAGCATTTTCATTGCGTTGCGGCAGTTCCTCCGCAGGCGGCAACGTCGCCTGCGGCGGGTCCGCGGCTTCCGGCAAGTTATCGGTTGGTAGCGCAGAGGAATCCGCCACGCGATCAGCCTCAAGCACAGGTTGAGTATCCTGGCGTGGAGTTTCACCGAAAAGCTCGGAGACCATACGCCGGACATCGAGATTGGGGTCGAGGTCCCCGAAGCCGGGGATCCCATCGGGCCCGGCTGCGTCCCAAAAGTTCTCGTTCAGCCCCACAAAGTCACGGATCACCGGGTCGGACGCCCAGGCGCGACGAAGCGCCGCATGCTTCAGCGTCTCGGGGACGCCGGTCCGCATGAACGCGGTTATGTCGGTTTCCGCACTGATGGTCTCGATCGGTGGCAAGCTCTCCACATCGAATTCCGGAGTCGGCGCGGCGCCCGGTGCGGCGGGTTTGCCCTGCTGGTTTTCAGGCGCGGGTGCCGCAACCGTTTCGCCTGTTCCATTCTTCTCTTTGTCTTCGCCGGCCTCCCGCTTGCGGCGCGACCAGCGGCTGAGAAAGTTGTCAGGATCGTTCATTTGCGATCCTCCCGTCTCGGCGGACCGCGCCGTGCCAATGCATCAGGATTCGCGCGGTCGCGCTTGCGCTTGACGAATGCGCGCTCGACATGGTGCTCCGTCACGAAAGCCGCAATGGCATCCTGTAACTGTTCCGGCATCGGCAGAGACTCGACAATCTGTTCGCCGGCTTCCGTCATCCCCTCGCCTTCGGCGGGATCCGCCGTAACTATGGCAAGCTCATAAGGAGGATCGCGCTCGACCGGACGCAGGACGACCCACAATTGCGGCGGGTCCATCTGCAGGTTGTCGCGATAATGCGCTGTTTCCGTACGATACAATTCCACGGCTGCCGCGCCGGCGAAAAAGGTCGCGCGCTCGCCATCATCGGTCAGTTTTGTCCAGGGCGGCGTGTCAGGCACGCCGACAAGCACGCTGACGGGGCGCCAGTGAAAGTCGACCCAACGGCTCGCGGCCTTGCTGCGCTCGACGACGACGCCGACCTCGTAACGCGCGAGTGGTGGTACGCTGCTCAACTGACCGCCTCCAAATGCTGGACCGGCAACCCGGTCAGCAGGTTTTGCGGCTTCATGCGGATCGTCTTGTCGCCCGTCATCGCCAAGATCAGATAGACCGGATCGCCCCTGACCTTCTCGACCATCAACGACGGGTCGGCAAATGTCAGACGGAACAGACCGACCACACGTCCCATAGTATCTTCGTCGATCTCTTCGCCTTCCCAGAGCATATCACCGATCCTGGTCGCGTCGGCATCGAGGCCGACATACCAGGTAAGATCGACATCCTGCAGCTCGGGCAGCGTTTCAATGCTGACGTTTATGCCGAGCAAATGGGCGATCCAGCGCTGCATCGCCTGTGCCAGCGCATCAAGCCCCTTACGTCCGGCCGTCAGATCGAGCGCCATATCGAACTGATCGCTTCGATCCCAGTAGCTTTCCGCATTCTCTTTATTGATGACGTCGATTTCAGACTCGGCGGGAATTCCAAGCATGGAAACCAAAGGGGTAACCGGCGTGGTGTTGACACCGCCGATGGTTTCTTCGNCCGCCACGATCAACGATCCCTCGTGCANGGTGGCACGCTGCGTGCGGAAGAAAAGCTCGGCGGCGCGCAACACCCAGGCATCCTCGGTGCCGTCGAGTGCATTGCGCAGGATCACGTGCACCAGCTGATTGATAAACAGCGGCGGAACGTTGCCAAAACCGCCATGCACCAGTTCCCTGAATGCCCCCTCCAGAGTTTTGTGACGCAGCAGGCGGTCGCGAAATGCGATCATCAGCTTCCAGTTCTCGCGCGCATCGGCATCGGCGATCGCGTCGACATCCGATGCCGGTACCGGCATGCGCGGGTGGGCCAGCAGCGCAGCATGCAGCGTGCGCTCGACCGCACAGGCTTCCGCCGGCGGAATCAGCTCCGGCCGCGCGAGGTATAACTTGAGAAATTCGTCGGTGACGTGGAGGCCGCCATCCGAGCCGCGGTCGAGCAAATGGTGGCCGCTGGAAATCCAGAAGTCCTTCATTTGCGCTCCCGATCCACCATCGCAATCAGATTGACGTCTTCGGCAGGCTGCTCGTCCTCGCCTTCGACCTCGAGGAACGAGAACGCGCGTGCTGGCTTTGCCCCGCTACGCGGACGCAATGTGCGAAACGATTCCCGCACGGCGCCGTCTTCAAATGTGCGATGCACCGCGATCAGCGTATCGGACGGCTGGTCGCAGAGGGATTCGACGAAAGCAATCTCTTCTTCTGCTGCCGCGATTGCGTCCTCCCTGGTCGGCGCGCCAAACTTTGCCATCAGCTGTTCGGCGAGGCTATCGACCACCGTCAGCCGGTCGCTCTCGGTTGCATCAACGATTTGCACGAGCGTCGACCGCCCGAGTGTCGACAGGCCGAGAAAGCCGCTGCGGAAAGCCGTACGCGTCTTGCCTTCGAGCGTCGCTGGGTCGCTGTTCCAGAACGCGAACGCGCCGGACACTGCCCACTCGCCGGGCTCGGCCGCCTGTTCGAACACAAAAGTATCGGACGGATCGAGCCGTATGGTACGCAGGAGTTTCACGTGCGCGGGCCTCTCGCCTGCGGATCGAACCAGGCCGGCTCGCCGAGCTTCGGCAGGAATTTCTTTCGTGTGACTTCCGCCTTGCCCATGCCGCGGATCAGCAGATCACCGTTGTCGTCGATATCACGCCGTATGCCCTGCTCGCGCGGCAACCGCTCGATATAGCTTTTCGCGACAGCTCCAAATCCGCTTTCCTGCCAGGCATCGATCGCGACCATGAAATGGCGCGCGAAGCTTTCGACGATGTGACCCGACATCACGTCGGTGAAGCCTTCATCCTCGAGTGCCGTAACGAGCGGATTCAATCCGGGCTCGGTGCCGGTCATCGAAACGGTCCGGATCATGCCGGCAAAGACAAGCCACGGCGGTGTATCGATTTCGCGCGTGTCTTCCGGCCACGCGAGCCGGCCGCCACCGACAAGCCCGCCGTTGACGAAAATCGAATCCGGCCAATCGATCACGATTGACGTTTCGGGTTGCGCGTGCGCGGCAAGCGCGTCGGCGAGCGCTGCCATACCGGCATAGAACGTCCGGCGCGCCTTCAGCAGCGGCTCGTCAGGCTCAAGCACCACGGCAAATTCGGCGAGATCGAAGCGCCCGACATAGACCAGCGTGCCGGCGCCTTTTTCCGGTGCAATCGCCACCGCGTGGGCAAAAGCGTCGCCGACTTCGCGCAGACGGATAGCGGTGAATGGCGGTGGCAATGCCAGTTCCGGCGCGAGGCGCGTTTGCGGACGGGCCGTCTCAAGCGGCATTGTTCCTCACTCTACCATTCACATTAGAATACCTATAATTATAACGTCGGAAGGTCCCGAGGCCAGACCCGCAGCCGCCGGGACTAATGTGAAGGCAGTGCCAGGCTGCACTCAGCCTTGAATTGGCGGGGCAAGCGAAAAGGTTAATGAGCCCGATGGCCGAAGGGCCGCGAAACATCCTGATCTGCTCGTGCGAAGACACCGTGCCGCTTGACGGCGAAAAGGTGCGCCGCGCCTGCCGCGATTCCGTCGTCATTGAAGGCCGGCAATTCTGCCGCGCGGAGCTCGATCGCGTCCGCAAGGCAGCAGCTGGCGGCGAGCCGATCGTCATCGCCTGCACCCAGGAAGCGCCTTTGTTCAACGAAGTCGCGGAAGAGAGCGGCGCGGACGCTCCGACATTCGTCAATATTCGCGAAACCGGCGGATGGGCCAAGGACGCAGCGAAGGCCGGCCCAAAAATGGCGGCCTTGATTGCGGCAGCTGTCTCGCCCGCGCCGGATGTTTCGTTCGTGTCGCTGTCAAGCGACGGCGTGACGCTTCTTTACGGCAAAGACGAACGCGTCATCGAGGCAGCCGAGCTGCTCAAGGAGCACCTCGACGTAACCGTACTGATCAAGGCCGGTTCCGAACTCACCCCGCGGCGGGTGACCGAATTTCCAGTGGTGAGGGGCGTCATCCGCGCCGCGAAAGGCTATCTCGGCGCATTCGAAGTCACGGTCGATGACTATGCCGCGCCGGCACCGTCCTCGCGCGGCGCTTTTGCATTCGGCACTGCGAAAAACGGCGCGGTGTCGCGATGCGATATCCTCATCGACCTTTCCGGCGGCCCGTCATTATTCCCCGCTGCCGACCTGCGCGACGGTTATTTGCGCGCGGATCCCGGCGATCCGGCCGCCGTCCTTCGGACAGTGCTCAAAGCGCGCGACCTGACCGGCACATTCGACAAACCGCGCTACATCGATTTCACGGAAGACCTGTGCGCCCATTCGCGCTCGAAGATCGTCGGTTGTCGGCGCTGTCTCGATCTCTGTCCGGCCGGCGCCATTGCGCCCGCCGGCGATCACGTCGCCATTGACGCGCATATCTGCGCGGGATGCGGACAATGCGCCGCCGCCTGCCCGACGGGTGCCGCGGCCTATGCGCTGCCGTCATCGGACGCGCTGCTGGGGAAATTGCGGACTCTGCTTGCGGCCTATCGTGAGGCTGGCGGCACGCAGCCAATCGTCATGTTTCATGATGCCGAACACGGCGGCACGTTGATCGACGCGCTCGCCCGGCACGGCGACGGCCTGCCGGCGAACGTGTTGCCCGTCGAGGTCAACGAGGTCACGCAGGTCGGACTGGAGTCCATCGCGGGCGCCATTGCTTATGGCGCGACCGCGGTAAGAATGCTGGTCCGCGCCAAGCCGCGCCATGATATCGCCGGCCTGCACAAGACGATAGCGTTGACCGAACCGATCCTTGCCGGTCTCGGCTTCAATGGCGCGCGCGTTGCAACAATTGAGGCCGACGATCCGGACGCGCTGGGCGATGCCCTTCAGGCAGTCCCTGCCCTTGCTGCAACGGCAAAGCCGGCATCGTTTGCGGCAACCGGCCGCAAACGCGAGGTGATGCGACTCGCGTTGCGCGAACTGCACGCGGCCGCGCCGGCGCCCGTCGACGTCGTGCCACTGCCTGCCGGCGCGCCGTTCGGCACCGTCGAGGTGAATGTCGAGGGCTGCACGCTGTGCCTTTCCTGCGTGTCGGCCTGCCCGACCGGTGCGCTTTCGGACGATCCTGAACGGCCGACGCTACGCTTCGCAGAGGACGCCTGCGTCCAGTGCGGGCTGTGCAAGGCAACGTGCCCAGAAAAGGTGATCAGCCTGAAGCCGCAGATCGATTTTCGCGCCGCCACTGCCATGAGCCGCGTCATCAAGCAGGAAGATCCTGCCGAGTGCATCCGCTGCGGCAAGCCTTTCGGCGTGAAAAGCTCCGTCGAACGTGTCGTTGCCAAGCTCGAAGGCAAGCACTGGATGTATAAAGACTCCAAGAAGCGGCTCGACGTCATCCGCATGTGCGACAATTGCCGTGTCGAAGCGATGGCGGAGGAACAATTCGACCCGTTTGCCGGACCGCGGCGCGCGCCCGTGCGCACCACCGAAGACTATTTCCGCGAGCGCGAGGAAAAGGGCGAAAGCTAGCTACTTTTTCGTCGTGACCTTCGCCAGAAAATCCACCAGCGCCTTGCGGTCTTCCGCGGATCCGATCGTCTGCTCCGGCATCTTGGTGCCCGGCGTGTAGCTCGCCGGCCCGACCTCGAACAGCCTGGACACGGTCTCCGGCGTCCACACGATGTCGAGCTTTTTCAGCGCCGGCGAAAAATTGTAGCCCGGCAGTGTTGCGATGCGGCGCCCGAATATTCCGGACAAAGTGGGCCCGGCCTTGTTGCCTTCGTCGGAAGATAATGTGTGGCAGGCGATGCAGGCGCGGAAGATTTCGGCGCCATGGTCGCCGGCATAGGCCGCAAGCGGATCGTCGGGCGTGCCGACCACCGCCGCCCCGATCGGTTCGCCGTTCGACGCATCCCAGCGGCGGATCATGCGGTCGGCGCCGCCGGTCAGCAAAGTGCGGTTGTCCGGGAAAAACGCCACCGACCAAACCGGCAGGCCGGGTCCGACGAGCGTGTGCGCGAGCTTGCGCGATTTCCGCTCGATGAGCGCAACGGAGCCGCGAATGCCGGCGGCTGCGATGAGATTTCCGTCGGGCGAAATGGCAAGGGCGATGACGGGGTTGGGCGAGGCTTCAACCTCGCCGAGCGTTTCGCGGGCCGGTGACAGGACGTAGACCTTGCCGTTTGCGCCTGCTGTCGCGATTTCGCCGTCGGGCGCGACGGCGACAGCATTGAGCGGCGTCGGCAACGTGTGAACGGCGGCACTGCCGCCTGCGAGCGGCCAGATGCGCAGCGTCGCGTCGTAGCCCGCGCTCACCACACTTTTTCCATCCGGCGTGAAGGCAACGCCGTTGACGTTCTGCCCGTGGCCCTCGAGCACCCGCACCGGCCCGCCGTTCACCGGCCACAAACGGATGCTGCGATCCCACGACGCCGACGCAATCATGTTGCCGTCCGGCGACACCGCGAGATTGGAAACAGGCCCCGAATGGCCGTCAAAAACTTTATCCGGCTGCGGTTGCCCGGCAGACCAGACCGCGATGTGCGCATCCGCGCCGGCTGTTACGACGCGTCCGTCCTTGAGATAGACCACGGCATTCACCGCGCCATCATGAAAGCGAAGAACCTGCTCGGCAGTATTGCGGGATAGCGACCAGCGGATCGCAGACGTATCGAAGCTGCCGGAGATCGCGTGGGTGCCGTCGGCCGAAATTGCCAGCGCCTTCACCGGACCACCGTGACCACGCAATTGAGCCTGCGCGGGGGCGAGCGTGAGCGGGCAGAGGAGCAAGCCGAGACAGAGCTGCTTCGTCCAAAAGGTCATAACGATCCAATACTAAGTATTGGGCTGAGTTTAGAACATTTTGAGGCGTCCCGGTGCCGTTTCCGCCTCACTTTCGCGTTGTCGTAAATGAGGGCCTGAATAAATGCGGCCGCGTCGCGATTAACCGATACGATACGATCCTCCGCTACGACGGGTCCCGCCCGGCAGGGAAATCGGCGGCTCCGCTCCTCGATGCGTTTTCTTTCATACAACCTTCGCAATGCGCGCATCCGCGAGGAGGCTGTTTCGAGGACCTGGGCCTACCGCCGCGACGCCGTTGTCGACCTGATCACAAAAGAAGACCCGGATGTGCTCGCTCTGCAGGAAGACAGCAGCGAGCAGCTGGACCACGTCCGGAATGCCTTGAAGGAATCACACAACGTTTTCCTCGACCCGGCATTCTACGAAGCCGACAAGACCTACAACGCGATTCTGGTTCGAAAGACACTGAAGGTTGCCGATGCCGGAGCATTCTGGATATGCGGCACCGGGCAAACGCAATCCAAAATCGAAGGGTCGATCTGTTTCCGCCATGCAACCTTTATCAGGCTGCAGAAGGCGCATGTGTCATTGCTGGTCGTCAACGTGCACCTCGATCACACAGGCGATGGCGAGGTAAAGCAAAATGAGATGAAGGTATTCGTCGGCTTGCTGGGCGGCATCGCCGGGACGCCGCCAACGCGCACGATCGTAATGGGCGATTTCAATACCGTGCCGACAATGGAGCCCCATCTCCTGCTTGGAAAATTCGGCCTGCGCGATGCCGCGCAGCTGCAAGGCAGCGACGACGGAACCTTCTCGTGCTGGACGAAAGGCTCGCCGTCGGACCGAATCGACTACATCTGGCTGTCGGACGATCTGACGAGCGCACTCGAGACTTATCGAGTCGTCCTGGGCGCTTACCCACGGCAGGGTGGCGCGCTGTGCTACGCGTCAGATCATGCGGCCGTGCTGGCGCAATTCGCTATCTAGCGGCTTTCAATCAGCCGGCTGCATGCCGAGCGCACGAATGCGTTCGCGAGTCGATTCATCATGCAAAACATCAATAAAGGCCTGCACCACGGGACGGCTACGCCGCGCATCGGCGACCAGGAAATCGTAGTGCTCCGGCGACACCGGGAGAAATCCCAGGCCGTAAAGTTTCGCAACCGGCTCGATTGCAAGGCCCCAGTCGGCGCGGCCCTGCGCGATCGCGGCCGCAACCGCGTTATGCGATTTGGGTTGGTTGGCGTAGCCCGCCGGGCGCGCACCGTCGAGCAGGCGCTCCATCAGCACGCGCGTGCCGGCTCCCACGTTGCGGTTGACCATCAACGCAGACGTATCGGCGAGAACAATCTTCAGCGCCTCCTGGGCGCTGCGGCCTTCGAAGCGTTTATCGCCGGGCCGGAACACGACGCCTTGCATGCGCCGCCACCCCGGAACCAGCGTAAGGCCGGGGCCGACCAGATGCTTATTATATTCTCCGGTTGCGGAGTCGATCAGGTGAACCGGCGCGACATCGCACTCGCCGCGATTGATGGCTGCAACCCCGCCCTGGCTGCCGACCGCCAGGGTCCGCGCGGTGAAACCACGGTCGGCAAGCGAGCCGACGACGACATCGAGCGCGACATCGTGGCTGCCCATGATGACGAGGTCGAGTGCCGGCTTGCCGCTGTCGAGCAGCGTCACGTGCGCCTCGCTGTCGGCGTCCAGCGTCGCTGACAGCGCATCGATTTCGATAAAACCGTCGGCTTGCGAGAAGCTGGTCACCGCGCCTGATCCCTTGCCGATCGGAAAGGCGAATGTCGCATCCCCGCCGTCAATGATTGAAACCAGCACGAATTCTTTCCGTCCGAGCTCGGAAACGACACGGACCGGCACGCGCGCAGGGATGGCTCTCTCGGCTTCCGGCGGCAGCCCGGCCCAGGCCCGGATGACGGGCGCCACAAAGGCATGAAACGTGAAAATCGCCGAGGTCGGAAAGCCGGGCAGCACAACGATCGGCTTGTTGCCGACCACAGCCAGGCACAAGGGCTTGCCCGGCTTGAGCGCCACGCCATGCACCAGAATTCCCGGCTTGCCGAGTTGCGAGACCACGCGGTGCGACAGGTCTCCCGCGCCTTTCGACGTGCCTCCCGACAGCACCACCATGTCGCTTGCGTCGAGTGCCTCGCGTACGGCTTTTCCGAGCACCATCGCATCGTCGCGAAAGGCGCCGAACGCGATCGGCTCGCCGCCCGCTTCGGCGACCGCGGCAGCGACGATTGCGCCGTTACTGTCATAGACACCCGCGGGCCTCAGCGGTTTGCCCGGCTCGACAAGCTCATCGCCGGTCGAAAGCACGGCCACCTTCGGCCGCCTGACCACTTCAATGCGAGCAAGCCCGCAGGCCGCCAGCATACCGATTTCCCGCGCACCGATTTCCGTGCCGCGCCTAAGCAATGTTTCGCCGCGCGCGATGTCCGAGCCAGCGAAGGAAATGAATTGTCCCGGCAGCACGGCACGACGCACCTCAAGGCGGGGCTTGCCTTCCTCTATCAACTCGGTCTGCTCGATCATGACCACGGCGTCTGCGCCGCGCGGGATGACACCGCCGGTGGCAATCGCCGTGCACGTTCCTGCTGCTACTGTTTCAACGGGCATATGACCACAGGCAATCACTTCCGGATTGAGCGTCAGCACCTTGAGATTGCCGTCGCTCGCGCCCGAGGTGTCGACCGCACGCACGGCAAAACCGTCGACATTCGAGCGGTCGAACGGCGGGGCATCAACTGCGGCAATGACATCGTTCGCGAGCACACGGCCGCGCGAATCGGCGAGCTTCACGTGTTCTGCAGCAAATGGCTTGAGCTCGAGGTGCTTCTCGAAGCGTGAACGCGCTTCTTCCGCCGACACGACTTCGAGGAACTGCTCCTGGCGAGCCGCGGCGCGCACGCGCGCTATCAGATCNCTGTCGCCGGTCAGCCGCGGCTTGCGGGTCTCGCTCATGATGAATGACTCACGGCCACGATCTTACCTGGACGGACGCGCCGGCAGGATATCCTTCGCTGTCGGCCGGCACCAAAATCCAACCGTCGGAACGGGCCAGCGACGAGAGCGGAAGATATTTGCTCGCCAACGGCTCCGCCTGGGCCGCATTGCGGCGCACCGGGACGACCTCGGCTAGTCCGACGGTCGAAGCGACCTTACGCGCGAGCGGCAACGCTTCCGCTATCTCGCCGTCGTTGTTCTTTGCCGCCGCCAGCCGGTCGAGAAGCCTCCTGCCCACCAAGAGCCAGACTGCCAGCGCGGCATCGAGCCTTCCCGGCAGCAAGAGAACCGGTGTTGCGCCGACGAATCCGAGCGCGGCGGTCTCGCCCGGAGTGAGCGCAACGCCGTGCACCACGAGCCGGCCTTCGCGCGCGAGAATTTGCACCGCGTTGTCATTGCGGCCGCTGCCGGTGCCGCCGATGGCGATGATCGCATCCGCACTTTCCGCGGCCATCGCCACGCCGAGACCGCGGCCGCTATCGTCAAATCGCGCAGCGCCCCCGCGCCGCTCGATGTCCGTGCAGACCAATCGTGCCGCGGCGGTTATGATACCGCTACCGCGCAACGGCAAAACGCGAAAGCGCGGCTCGCGCACCGTCAGCCGCGCGATCCCGGCAGCCGCGAACGCCGCAAGATCCGTGGCAGTCAATCGCTCGCTGGCACGCCGCAGCGGAATTGCCGGATCGCTGTCGCCACCCGCCGCCAAGACTCCCTCGCCGGGATTGATCGGCATCAGCACCTCGGCGACGCCACCGGCAACTTTCACCGCGTCGATCGGTGCGATGCTGTCGGTCCCCGCGGGCATCGCCTGGCCGGCTTCGACACGCGGCGGCATTCGTGCGAGCGGAGCCGGCGTGTAACCGCCCGCGCCGAGTGTCTCGTCGGAGCTCAACGCCCACCCGTCCTGCAAGGCCAGCGAGGAGGCCGGGCGCGCCGGCGCCATGGCGTCGGTCGCGAGCGCACGTCCCGCCGCCGCGGAAACATCGATCGTCCGCGGCGTGACGGACTTCACCTCTGCATCGATCATCAGCAGCACATCGGCGAGCGGCGTCAGCCGTGAAATCGTCTGTATTGCTTCGGACGCCGCCATTCGCTGTGCTTGACCTTGTTCCAGTCAGAGACTTCAGTTTACCTGAACAACGCCGTGCATACAGCGCGGCTTTCCATTGGTGAAATCCGGGGAAGAAAGCGTGTTTACCGTAACAAAAGGCAAGGCTCTTCTCACGACCACCACGGGGGCGCTGCCCCGCCCAAGCTGGTACACCGAAAACCTGCGCGGCATTCCCCTGTCGCAAGGATTTTCCCGTCTCGCCTATCGCGAGCAGCACTTCGATTGCCTCGCGTGTCACGTGGCCGCCCAGCACCGTGCCGGCATCGACATCTTCGTCGACGGCGACGCGCGCCTTGATGACGACGTAGCCGGGCGTGCCTGGGTCAGTTACGTCACCGAGCGCATCGCGGGGATCGGAACACCACGCGTCGAAGTGCCGCCCGCCAGCTTCATGGCCGACAAAGGTCCCGGCGACCTGATGTGGGAAGTGATCGAGACGCGCATGACGCCGCCGGTCACCGAGAAAATCGGCGAAACAACATTGCAGCTCGATCGCGCCTACAAGGCGATCGCGCCGATGACCGACAGGCCGGTGAAGATCGGCTCCATCTCGGCGCAGATCCTGGCGCTGATGCTGGCGAATGAGCACTACAAGAACCGTCTCGAATTGCTGATGGATCTCTCCAGCGCGCTCAATAAAGAGTATCACGCGCTCGCCGACGCAGGCGCGCCGCTTCTTCAGGTCGAAGAGCCGGCCATCCACCAGGTGATCTTCGACCCGAAACAGCCGATCAAACCGGAGAGATGGGTGGAAGCGTTCAATGTCGAGGTCAAAGGCCTGCGCAACAAGTGTGAAGTATGGTGCCACACATGCTGGGGCAGCCCGGCGGCGCAGCGGGTAGCGAGCAAGGACCAATCCTACAAAGATGCGCTGCCTTACCTCGACCAGCTCGACGTCGACGTGCTGACGATCGAAGGCGCGTTCAATCGCGGCATGGACTTCGAGCACGTCGGCAAGATGATTTCCAAAGACAAGAAGATCGCGGTCGGCGTCATCAGTCACCGCACGCTGCAGGTCGAGCGGCCCGAGGAGATCGCCGACCTGATCCGCAAGGCACTTAAATATATCGAGCCGGAGCGGCTGGTCCTGACGAGCGACTGCGGCTTCGGACGACAATCGATGAGCCGCATGCACGCTTTCTACAAGATGGTGGCGTTGACGCGCGGGACCAATATCGTGCGCAAGGAACTGGGGCTTGAGGAAGCCTACATACCGGCAACGGACAGACAGCTTTCGATGGTTCCGCTCAGCGCATGACTGAAACCGTGATGAATTTGCGCGGATTGAAATGCCCGCTGCCGGCGCTGCGGGTGCGCAAGAAATTGTCGGGCTTGAAAAGCGGCGACCTGATTATCGCGGAATGCACCGATCCGCTCACCACCATCGACATCCCGAACCTGTTGCGGCAGACCGGCGACAGACTGGAAGAGAAGTCGGAGGCGGACGGCGTGCTGACGTTCCGCATCCGGAAAAGCTGACTTAATCCAAATTGAAATTCTTGTTGCGCACAAACGCACCGAAGTCTGCGCGCAGCGGCACTGCGTATTGCCGCGCCTTGTCCTCGGACCAGCCGTAAAATTCGCTGCGGCCGAAACGCTCGGTGTCGCGCTGATTGCGATAAGGACGCATGGCCGCGCGGCGGCGATCATAGGCATCGATCTGGGGGGCGAGAGCGCTTTCCGTGAAGCGTTCTTCGTGGACGGTCACATCAAGCGGCAGTCGCGGCGTGATGCCACCCTCCTCCGCCGGCCAGCCGACGCACATTCCCGCCAACGGTACGACCTTTGCCGGCAGATCCAGCATGTCACTTATTACCCTGGCGTGATCGCGGATCACGCTGATCGGGCAGCAGCCCAGACCAGCGGCTTCGGCTGCGTGCAGNAACGTTGTCATGACAATGGCGGCGTCGACTGTCGCATTGAAGAAAAGATCGAGATGATCGTTGGGGAACGGCTTGCCTCGCATGCGCGAGATTTCAGGAAGCCGGCGGCCGTTGGCGAGAAAGACAAGAAACACCGGGGCGCCACTCACCCACGGCATCTCCGGCAGCAGGCCGGCGATCGCATCGCGCTTCGCCCTGTCGCGGATCACAAGAATATCGCCCTGCTGCAGGTCGCTCTTTGACGGCGCAGAAAGCGCGCACGCGCAGAGGAGACGCAGCAGTTCGGGCGCAACGTCCCGCGCAAGAAAGCGGCGATGCACGCGGTGAACCGCGATGCGGGCAAGTCCGTCAAGACCGGACAAATCATCGCCGACCGCTAGTTCTTCCCCGAAGCGCTTCATCAGCGCTTCCCGGATGAGAGACGACAAGTCCGGCATCGAACAACTCCTTGACCGAATGACCGCTGGCCGCGCTATCGTAGCGCAGAGGACGACGCCCAAAACAGAACAAAGACAAGCGGGCTGTGGGAGGATCGATGAGCAAGGTTCGGCGGAGGCTTTGGCCTGCGGTCGACGGCGGTTTCGGATGACGTCCGCGCTGCTCGATGCGAAGGGCGTAACGCTCCAGTACAAGACGCCGCGTCACCTCGTGACGGCGACCTATCGCGTCGATTTCTCCGTTCATCAAGGCGACCGTTACGTGATCCTCGGTCCATCGGGCTGCGGCAAATCCACTTTGCTAAAGGCGGTGGGCGGATTCATGCCGCCGGCGGAAGGCTCGATCCGAATTCGCGAGCGTGAAATCACATCGCCCGGCCCCGACCGCATGATGGTCTTCCAGGAATTCGAGCAGCTGATGCCATGGAAAACCGCCTATCAGAATGTCATCTTTCCCATGAAGGTGACACGAAAGTTCGCAAGCAACGAAGCGGCCGAACGCGCCGAAGCGGCCATCGCAAAGGTCGGGCTGACCGAGTTCCGCGACATTTATCCGCATATGTTGTCGGGCGGCATGAAGATGCGCGTCGCCATCGCGCGCGCAATGGCGCTTGAACCCGACATTCTCTTGATGGATGAGCCGTTTGCCGCGCTCGACGCCCTCACCCGGCGCACGATGCAGCAGGAGCTGCTGTCGCTGTGGGATCAGCTGCGATTTACCGTGCTGTTCGTGACCCACTCGATCGAGGAAGCAATCATCATCGGGTCGCGCATATTGCTGCTGTCGCCACATCCGGGCCGCGTCCGCGCGGAGCTCGATGCCGGCGGCCTCGACCACACCAGTATCGGCACGCCGGAGTTCGGCACGCTCTCGCAACGCATTCACGCATTGCTGTTCGACAACGGACAAGGTGCCAGAGCGTGAACCCGCAACAGACTCCGCCGCAGCGGCCTGAGCTTGAAGTTAAGCTCGCGGACACGGCCGTCATCGGCGACGTCGAGCGCCCGCTGACCCTCTACGAGCGCGTTGCCGGCAACGACGCAGTGCAGCGGCTGACGATCCTCGTGGCTCTCATCGTCGTTTGGGAAATCTACGCGCGCTGGCTCAACAATTCGCTGCTGTTTCCAACGTTCAGCGAAACGGTGAGAACGTTCGGAAAGGATATCGCCAATGGCGTGCTGATCGACCGGACATTCACGTCGCTGCGCACGCTCGCGATAGGCTACGCTTTCGGACTGGCGTTCGCCGCCGTGTTCACGACCATGGCGGTCGCAAGCGGAACAGGAACGCGGATCCTGTCCACGCTGACGGCCATGTTCAATCCGCTGCCGGCGATCGCGCTTTTGCCGCTGGCGCTGATCTGGTTCGGCCTCGGCACGCCGTCGCTCGTATTTGTCATTATACATTCCGTGCTTTGGGCGGTGGCGCTCAACACCCTCAGCGGATTTCGCAGCGTGCCCGAGACGCTGCGCATGAGCGGCCGCAATGTGGGGCTGACAGGCGCGCGCTATGTCGGCCTTATTCTGATCCCCGCCGCTTTTCCTTCCATTTTGGCCGGCCTCAAGATCGGCTGGGCCTTCGCCTGGCGCACGCTGGTGGCAGCGGAGCTGGTCTTTGGCGTGTCGGCGCGATCCGGGGGAATCGGCTGGTACATTTTTGAAGCCCGCAACGATCTCGACACCGCAACGGTGTTCTCCGGCCTGCTGACCGTCATTCTCATCGGGCTTGTGGTCGAATCCGTGATCTTCCGCGCAATCGAGACGCGCACCGTCAATCTCTGGGGAATGCAGCGCTAGGCTTGCGCTCTATCGGCAGCGCACGTAACGCTGGTGTCCGGACCGGGTATAGTAGTAGCAGCGTCCGGGACGGGTCGCATCGGCAATGATCGCGCCGGCGGCGGCACCAACCAATCCACCCGCAACCGCGGCACCTGCCGTTCCGCCAGCGAGACCTCCGATTAAGGCGCCCGTACCGCCGCCGATCAGCGAACCGCCGAGTATGCGGTCTTCGCGCGCCGTCTGGCATCCGGCGAGTGTCAGCGCCATCACAGCAAGCAGTACAATCTTGCGCATCCGATCCCTCCATCCCGTTTTCTGCCCGCGAAAAATTTCCGGCGATGTGCGTCAAATTTACGGCGGCACATCAAATCACCGTGCATGAGTTGGGGACGCTTTCGGAGGTATCGAAATCTTCACTTCGTACATACATCCGGCTATTGCCTCTGACGGCCGAGTGAAGATTTGCGCAAATGGCGGACAGCGACATCGAGACCGTGATCGTCGGCGGCGGCGCGGCCGGAATCGCAGCAGGCCGGCGGCTGAAAAACGCCGGCGTAAAATGTCTCATTGTCGAAGCACGTCCGCGTCTTGGAGGGCGCGCCTGGACGATCACGGATCCATCTGGATTTCCAATCGATCTCGGCTGCGGCTGGCTTCATTCCGCAGACCGGAATCCGTGGGTGGCCGTCGCTGAAGAGCAGCGTAAGACGATCGACAAGACGCCGCCACCCTGGAGACGATCATCGCTTCCGATCGGATTTCCGATTGGAGGCCAAAAGGACTTCCTGAAGAACCAGGAAGAGTTTTTCGCGCGGATCAGTGATCGCGCGCAAACAGACCCCGACATTGCCGCGGCCGAACTGCTCACACCAGGTGGGCGATGGAATGAGTTGATCAACGCGATCGCAACCTACATCAGCGGTGCCGAGCTTGATCGTTTGTCGATACGCGATTTCGACAATTTCGAGGACACGGGCGTCAATTGGCGGATTGTCGAAGGCTATGGCGCGACGATTGCAGCCTGCGGAGATTCATTGTCGGTAAAGCTCAATTGTCCGGTGCAAAGGATCGATCACCGCGGGAAGCGCCTTAAGATCGAAACGCCGGACGGCACAATCGAGGCCGAAAAAGTCATCATCACTCTTCCAACGACGGTACTTGCGGAGTCCGCTGGCTTCTTCACGCCTTCGCTTCCTGACAAGACGACGGCCGCGCAAAATCTGCCGCTCGGCCTTGATGACAAGCTTTTTCTCTCGCTTGAGAACGCCGAGGAATTCGAAAAGGACAGCCGCCTGTTTGGCGCCACCGATCGAACGGCCACGGCGACTTATCATCTACGGCCATTCGGCCGCCCGCAGATCGAGGCTTACTTTGGGGGACAGTGCGCCGCCGATCTCGAGGCGAATGGCGAGGACGCGTTTTTTGATTTTGCCGTGTCGCAGCTGGTCGACCTGTTCGGCAGCAAATTTGCGCAACGAGTAAAGCCAATTCGAATCCATCGCTGGAGCGCGGATCCGTTCGCGCGAGGCTCATATTCATATGCAATTCCCGGAATGGCTGACTGCCGGGCGGCGCTGGCGGCGCCGGTTGACGGCCGGCTCTTCTTCGCCGGCGAGGCCTGCTCCCGCGGCGATTTCTCTACCGCGCATGGGGGATGGGAAACGGGCGTCACCGCCGCCGAACAGGTCTTGCACGCACGCAATTCCACGCACCGCGTCTAAAATCCAAATCAAAATAGATTCTGTCTATCGCCAGCAGCGCACTGCTCGACATCGCCATCTATTCCAAATACAAACGTTTGACGTGATTTTCGGGCGCGCGTGGATGTCAAAATCGCCGATGCGGGTTCGGTTTTGGGGTGTCCGAGGAAGCATCGCCTGCCCCGGTTCATCGACAATTCGTTATGGCGGCAACACGCCCTGCATCGAAGTTCGCTGTGGTGAGCATGTTCTTGTTTTTGACGCCGGCACCGGACTGCGCCCGCTCGGGCTCGAGCTCATAAAGGACAAAAGCATACGCCACGTCGATATTTTCATCACGCACTGCCATCTCGATCATGTGGTGGGCTTGCCGTTCTTCGCTCCGCTGTTTCGCAAGGGTTATCGCGTGCGTGTTTGGGCCGGCAATTTGTTGCCGGCCAACAGCATCGAGCGCGTGATGCGCGGTTTGATGAGCTCGCCGCTATTTCCGATCCAGATCGAAATCTTCAAGGCCGCGATCGAGTTTCACGACTTCCGGTCAGGCGACGTCCTGCGCCCGCATGAAAACGTCGTTTTGCGCACTGCGCCGCTCGATCACCCGGATGCCAGCAATGGGTATCGTCTTGAATATGGTGGGCGCACCTTCGCGCTGGTCAGCGACACGGAAGGATTCCCCGGAAAATGCGATAACGACCTGTTGTCGCTGGCCGATCACGCCGACCTCGCGGTCTACGATGCGACCTATACCGAGGATGAAATCGGGTCACGGATTGGTTGGGGCCACTCGACGTGGCTGCGCGGAATTCGTCTGGCCGAGAAAGCCAACGTCAAGCATCTCTGCCTGTTCCACCACGACCCGTCTCACGACGACGACTTCATGGATAAGCTCGCCGCGGAAGCGGACGATGTTCGCGCCGGAACCGTGACGGCCCGCGAGGGCCAGATTATCGATCTTTGAGTTGACTGCCGGACTCGCTCGGCAAAACTACTGAATGCCGTAGTGCGAGAAATTCTCGGCGATCTTTTTCTCAAGCTTTGCGGCCGCAGCGAGATCGGCATTGCCGCCCGTTGCATCGCCCTTCTTGATTCGGGCAATCCCGCGCCCATAAAGCGCGGTGGCGAGCGCTGGTTCGATGCGCAATGCCGAGCTGTAGTCGTTGATCGCGGATTCGAGCTGGCCCATCTTCAGATAGATCAGCCCTCGCGAGTCGAGCGCCGCCGCGTCGTTTGGCTTCAGCGAAAGCGCTTTGTTGCAATCCGCAAGAGCAGGCTGCAGCTCGCCGAGAATCGCACGCATCCAGCAACGCCCGTTCCACACCGCGCCCATATCGGGATGAAGCCGGACTGCTGTGTCGTAGTCGCGCGCCGCGCTTTGATAGTCGTGCCGCAGTTGATAGGCCTCGGCCCGATTGACAAAAGCTCTTCCATAGTCCGGCTTGAGCTTTATCGCCTGATCGAAATCCTTGAGCGCGCGATCGGAGTCTCCTTTTTTCAGGTAGGCGAAGCCACGATTGTTGAACGGCCGCGCAAAGTCCGGATTGAGACTAATCGCCTGATCGTAGTCATTGATCGCGGCTTCGAAATTCCCCTGCGCCACATAGGCGTCGCCCCGGTTGTTGTGGGCCACCGCCCTAACCAGCGTCGTCTCATTCCCGTCATTGATCAGGGCGGTGCAGCCTCTGATCTGCGGTTCTGGCGAGCTGCGGTCGGAGCCGTTGCACAGCTCGATATTCTTCATCTTGCTGATGAGTTTCGAGCTTTGCGGCGCCGACCACGCGTCCGCCGACAGGTTAAGCAAAAACAACACCGCCGCTCCAACCATAACCAACCGGTCAGGGCGGAGCGGCGAAATTTGCGTCGGCATCGCGCACACCAAAAAGAGCTTTGCCCCGAGGCGTTGGGTCAGCAGCCTCGACAGATCTGAAGGTTGGGCTTGTCTTTCTCTTCTACAACTGGAGCCACACCCGGCGCCACCGCGCGGGTGGCTTGGCCTTTGCCTTCTTCGATCAGGGTGGAAAATTTGACCGATCCATCGTCGGCGATTTCGACGCGCGGCGTCGTGCCCCGGATGCCCATGGTCGCAACGGGGGTGTTCACTTTCATGTCGCCGCTTTTTGCAATCTTGCCGGCAACGAAGGTGAACGTCCCTTTGGTGAGGCTCAGGAGCGAAGAATTCGACTTGCTGTTCGGATCATAAATAAACTCATTCATGACCATGCGGGCATTGGAGGACAGATCGAACGCCGTTCCGTCGGCGAAGCTAATACCGACGCGGCCATCGCTTCCGGTCGAGACGACATCGCCGAGATAAACAGAATCACCGACCTTGGCGTCGCCGGACTGACCGCCGAGGCTCGCCTGAACGACAACGGCGCTGACGTGCTCGATCGAAATCGAGCCGGCTGCCGTAACGACTTTGCCGATCGGCATTATCGACGCACCCTGCACGGCAGGTTGCGCTGGAGCATTTTGCGAGAGTGCCTGGCCGGACAAAAACGCTCCGGCAAATAAAATGGCACCCGTTACCAAGACCGCTGATTTGTGCGCGCGCATCATCGACCCCTCTGGGCGGGTGTCCCCAAGTGAAACTAACAGTGTTACTGGGCCACTTCAATAACGTGGGGGTTGAAGTGGCCCCCAAGCAACATCTTGGTAAAACCCGCAGATTGGCGCCTATCGTCCACAATTCGACGTAAGCGCTTCAAAATAAACCATTAATCTGAACCCTCTGGATCGCCTAACCGTTGATTTAAATTGTAATCAAGGCGATAGTTTTGGCCTAACAGGCACAGGCGCTGGCAGCGCAACCAGACCAAAAACTCTGCCAAGGCCGGCGCAAACAGAGGGGCGGGGCCAGTGTCCGGCCATCGTCGTTTTATGCCCGAAGTTCAGGCGACCGGCTTTGATGCAGAGCCGGCGGCAGGATCTGTATTGGTCGTCGGGCAAATCGAAACCGTCGTGGGGTCGTGTTCTCTGACGCGCCCGGGCGGCAATCCTTTTCAAGTCAAACCTGGCGATCCGGTTTGCCGCGGCGACATCCTCGAGACCGCAGCCGGCGGCAAGATCGGCATTCGTTTCATCGACGGCACCGCATTTAGCTTGTCTGACAGCGCCCGCGCGGTCGTGAAAGAGTTCGGCGACGATGGCGCCGAGCCGTCTGCTCTGTTCGATATCAGTCGCGGCACGTTTGCTTTTATTGCTGGCGAAATGGCGAAGCACGGCCGGCTGCGGATTGAAACACCCTTTGGCAGCATCCGGGGCCGTGCCCAGTCCGGCGGCATCGGAATGTTGTCGCTCGCTTCCTTGTTCTTCGCGGCCTTAGAGAACGCTCAAGCTTCGGCGCCGACCGCCCTTTCAACGCCGCTCCTCGGCCCCGAAGACGGCGTTATCAACATCAGGGATTCCAGCGACATCATCAATGCGCCGTTCGGCATCATTGAACTGACGGTTGGCGGCCAGACCATCTTCATCGACACCCCCTTTTCAGAATTCGTGGTGCGCGGAACGTCCGTCTCTCAGTTGCCGCTCAGCCCCGCGCAGCTTCAGCAGCACATTATCGAATCAATCAATGTGCAGAGCATCGCCGCCTTGGGCCAAGGGCCGACAGTTGGCGGACCCAGCGGATCTGGCGATTCTCCACCACCACCGCCTCCGTTCGTGACGCCGATCAACAACGTTGTGCCGACGGATACGGGCGGTCCGACTGGCGGTTCGACCGGCGGTGGGGGTGGCTCGACAGGAACCGGCTCGAATATTTTCATTCCGCCCCCATCTGGGGACGAGTTGCCGCCGCCTCCTCCGCCACCTACGACCGCAAGCATTAACTCCACCCTCGTTACGGATAGTGGACTGTTCGCAACGATAGCAACTGGTGGCGTCACCAGGGACAGCACGCCGACCGTAACAGGAACTGTCACTGCTGCGAACCTGTCGTCAGTGTCGATTCATTTGTTTGACGGCACGACTGAAGTAGGTGCGGCGGTAATCGATGCTGGAGGCAATTGGAGTTTAACAACCAGTCCGCTGGCTGATGGCCCTCACATATTCACCGCTATAGTCACCGACAACACGGGCCCTCCTCTGATCCTAGGGCCGGTGATAGGTATTATCGATACGCAGCCGCCGACGGTAGTGTCGGTTGCGCTGAATGACGTTCAGATCACAGATGCGGACGCTGGTCACTCGATAAGCGCGACCATCACTTTTTCGGAACCTATGGACCAGAACGTCGCCCCAGTGGTGACGAATAATGCCAGTAGCACGCTGACAAATCCCACCGGCCACTGGCAAGACGCGACACATTTCATCGTCAGCTACACAGCAGCCGATGCCAATATTAACCTAGCCGACATCACCTTCGACGTATCCGGCGCGCAGGATTTCGCTGGCAACGGGCAGGTAGCAGCATCGGGTGTGTCCTCAGGTACGGCGATCGACACGGCGAACCCGACGGTCGATGTCGACATCCTCGATCTCTCGCTCAGCGACACCGACAACAGCTCACAGGTGACGTTTACGTTCTCGGAGGCGGCTGTTCCTGGCTCGGTGACGCTGGCGGTTGCGCACGGGAGCCTGTCGCCGCTGGTCTGGAACGCAGGCAACACGTCGGCGACGGCGACGTTCACCGCCGATAACAGCTTTGCCGGCACCGGCTCGGTTCAGGTGGTGTCGTTCACCGACACGGCCGGCAACGCCGGCACGGGCGACACCGACACGGTGGCGATCGACACGGCGAACCCGACGGTCGATGTCGACATCCTCGATCTCTCGCTCAGCGACACCGACAACAGCTCACAGGTGACGTTNACNTTCNNNGAGGNGNCGACCGGCTTTGCGAATGCCGACGTAACGTTCGTGGGCGGGACATTAACCGCGGTGACTCAGGATCTGGTGCTCGATCCGACCGGCAAGATCTACACCGCGACCTTCACGGCGACCGACGGCTTCAACGGCTCTGGTTCGGTTTCGGTGACGGCCGGCAGCTACACCGACGCGGCCGGCAATCTCGGCGGGCCCGGCACCGACACGGTACAGATTGAAACGTCAGATCCGAACAATTTCGACTCATTGGGGATACCGGGCGATAACACAGATGGGGACCCAGACGCACATTCTCCCCAAACTGTCTATGGTGGTACAGGCAACGACATCATCCTCGGCGGGACTGGAGCTGATACGCTCTATGGAGGTTCGGGCAATGACACGATTACCGGAAACAACGGCGCTGAAACGATCTTCGGTGGCTCCGGCAATGACACAATAGATGGCGGGAACGGTCCAGATACTATCATCGGTGGATGGGATGGTGACAACCTTACGGGCGGTCTTGGCACCGACATTTTCAAATACTTGTCTGTCATCGATTCTCGGGCGGGCGCGGGCGCGTTCGACACCATCAATTTTGAATCCGGGGACAAAATCGATCTGACGGCCTTCGCGCCGGCTATTGGCCAAACTGCCTTTACTGGCGGTCTTACGCAGTTGATAGGTACATCTGTTGCGGCGAATACCATCGCCTGGTTCTTTAACGGCACGCAGACCATTGTGTACGCCAATCCGACAGGCGGAACCCTTAATGTAGGCGCTTCCGGTTTGCTAGAAATCCATTTGGCGGGGGTTTCGAGCGTTGCGCTGGGGGATTTCCTCACTGTAAAGACGGCGCCCGCCGGCATAGCCGGCGAGCCGATTAATCTTGGGCTGGCCGCGGCAAACGACGGCGCCGTCGTCACGATGACCATCGCCGATGTTCCGTCTGAGTGGACCGTCAATGGCGGCACGCTTCTCAACGACGGCACGACCTGGACGGCGCAAACAACCGACCCGAGCGCATTGACGATCACGTCGCCCGCAGACTTCACCGGGGCCATGGTGTTCAACGTCACAGAGACTTGGACGCAGGCCGACGGCAGCACTGCGACGATCATGGTTAGCGACAACGTGGAAGTCTATCCGATCGGCTCGCCGATCTTCGCCTTGTCGGACAACGATTTTCTGACCGGATCGAGTGCTAAGGATGTGTTCGTCTTCTCGCAGCCAATCGGCGACGACACCATCTACAACTTCAATGTAAGCGAGGATCAGATTGACCTCATCGGCTATGCCGGGTTTACCAGCTTCGATGACGTGAAAAATCACCTGACCACGGATGTCAACGGCAATGCAGAGATCACGCTAGCAGACGGCCAGTCGATCACGCTCTACGGCCTAGCCGCAGCTTCACTCAGCGCGTGGAACTTCGTGTTCGATCAAACGCCCGTCATGAACAACGCCGGGACAATGACAATTGGCGATGGCGCTATCCTGCCACTGAGCGGCATCATCAATA